>Ga0335085_10000195_pt1 | contig 188882 bp, 205 predicted proteins | sample Lox_Sample_45_FD_206712 | JGI IMG/M metagenome (GOLD analysis project Ga0335085, IMG submission 206712) | Soil microbial communities from Loxahatchee National Wildlife Refuge, Florida, United States - Lox_Sample_4.5 | ecosystem: Environmental > Terrestrial > Soil > Wetlands | place: USA... | reverse complement strand
AATCATGTTAGGTGTACACCGGTTGGATTTTACAAGTAGTATAAGAATCTTGGATTAACGAATCACAAAAATCAAAACACTACGGGAAAGCTTGAGATTTTCTGGTCTCTCCGCAACATTTTCGTCATTAAGTTTCCCTCGCGAGAACTTGATGAAACTATTGGCACGCTAGTGGGTTATTCAATTACCAAGAATTTGAACATTGTACTAACGTTGCCTATAGCCCTTCGACACAATCAAATTGCACTTGCGGCATACACATTCGTCAGAGGAGGCGTCTCAGCTACGCGCCTAAAATTCTTGAATCCGCTCGAAGTAACGAGTTCCCTCAGCTTCGTCTCACCAACCAATGTTCCAAGTCCGGGCCCGTTCCCATTCAAAGAAGCTGGAACACACTCCATAGTTGAAACCGAATAAAGCAGGCGTCCAAAAGGATTGAAATTTTCCTCGAGCTTGTCGCCCGCCGGAGCCTCTGTTACCATCAATGTTCCTTGTTTTACTCTCAACGATTCGTAAGCGTGAGAAAGAGCCCCGCTAGGATCGGCCATGTCGTGGAGACAACTCAGGAATAGAATGAGATCGTAATCTTCAACGGGGTACTTGGTTGCATCAGCAACCTCAAATCTCAAATTGTTGAGTGGTGCGCCCTGGTCTCCAGTCAGCTTCTTCCTAGCTCCCTCGATGGAGCTGCGATCGGCGTCGTATCCCACGAAGGTTGAATTTGGATAGTTTCTTGCCATTAGACTTAGAGCGTGGCCCCGTCCTGATCCAATGTCTGCAACCTTCGCACCCCTTTGGAGCTTCTCCTCCATACCTCCTAGTGCAGGTATCCACGACTGGATCAAATTGAAATTATACGTGATGGCGGTCAGTTTTTCCTGTGCTTCATAGAATTCAGGTCGGTGGTCACCCCAGCCGAGACCCTTGCCCGTCTTCATCGCCTGAACGATCTTGTCGTCGTCTTTGTAGAGAGATACGTTTGTCCCGACTCCACCCTGAAGATAGACCGGGCTCTGCTCAACCGCAAGCACTAGCGCATGTTCTTCTGGCAGGGAGAATGTCTGAGTTTTAGGATCGTAGACAACATAGCCGTTGGCCGCTTGTGAAGAAAGCCATTCCTTCGTCATTCTAGGATTGGAAGCTGCAACTGTTGCAAGCTCCTCCGGAGTTGTCGGATGCCCTAATCCCAACATTGCCTTGTAAAACCCAAGCCGGTCTCCAACTGAAACCATGAGAACATTCAGGGATGCGGCCGCGTCTGACATGAAACGTCCAATGAATTCGTTCAATTTTGCTTCATTCATTTTTGGATTGCCTATTTGGTTCCCGGTTTTCCATATTGACCGGCGCCCATGAAGTCTATGAATATCGCCGGCTCATCGCCTACGATCCAGGCGTCGTGCCCGGGCGGGAGATCTACGACATCGCCTGGACCGAGTTTCCACGTTGTACCATCGTTCATGACCCCACTCATTTGTCCAGATATTACGTAACCTACGTGATGAGACTGACAGCTATCCGTCTTTACGATCGGCTTTACACACTCTGACCACTTCCATCCTGGTTCGTAGGTACCGCGTCCTATCGTCATCTCTCCGACCTTGACGACTTCCAGCTTACCCTTTTCGAATTTCCTTGTCTCGTCCGGCGTTCCTGCATTCTTCTTTGAAAATGCCATAGTTTCTCTGTCGCTTCCCTTTTCGAATGGAATTCATGGATCAATTATATTTCTTTGTCCTGCTGGTTGGAACACGATATTCCTTTTCACAGCTAATGTTGAATTCCAAGCTTAGCTTTCAACACTTGAGTGTCAGGACAAGAGCAAAAAGTATAGTTGAAAACGACGTCCTAAGGTCCCGGGCCTTGGTTTGAACTATGACTCGGCATCCAAATCCAAGAGCTTTCTGAAAATCCTTGCTTCCCGATGAAACTTGGGCTTCACTAAGAAGCGCCCGAACATTAATCAGTTGACCAGGCAGGGAACAAGGATAAAATCCGTCTCCGGATCTAGATTATCTTATGCAGTATGTTATTATGAAGCCTTTGAAGTTTGGAACATTTTTCCGATAATCTAATAACGCTCTAAATTTCTACGAAAAAATGCTCTTTGATGTTCGACGCTCCTCGACGGAATTTCGCAATAGTTATCGTAGATGATTCGAGACATCTCGTCAGCGTCTATGAAAAGTTCTTCGAGACTGCTGGCCTGGATGTCGTTGCAAAATTCTACAGTGGAAAAGAATTACTCACCAGTTTTGCTGGTGGCAAAAGTGATCTAGAAAAAGCGATTATCCTCCTTGACCACGCAATGCCTGAGATGGACGGAATTGAAACTGCCAAGAAGGTGAAGAAACTCAATCCGAGTCAACGGATCGTTCTTGCAGTTGTAGGTGATTTGACCCGAATCAAAATCGACCAAGATTTGTTTGTTGGGACCATTCTGAAACCCTTTACTTTGTCGGAATTAATCAAAACTATCGAAAGAATCTCCTCGTCAATTCGAGCAAAAGGAAGCCAGATTTTTTCAGATCCCGAACAAATCGAGAATATGATTCGCGACATCGTTTCTGAATCGAAAGAAAAGATGTGTTCTGTCAGAAATCCTTCTATGATTAGAAGCGGTGTTCATCTGAAGGGCCATACCTCGACTTATATTTCTGCAATATCAAAGGGCCTGAAAGTGTTTGTAGTGACGGAAATAAACAACGAGAACTTGGCTTATTGCAAACAACTAATGCTGAATCGTGGTGTTCATCTTCGGCATCTGGAAGGTGCTATTCCAAATTTTGCGATCTGGGATGAAAAACACATGATGGAAAGTGTTCAGATCCCATCAGAGTCGGCTCCCTATGGTCACGTGCTGTACAGTAACTTAGAATCGGATGTAAACAGAAATCAATACTTGTTTGAATATTTTTGGAATATTGCGAGACCTGCAAAAGATAGAATCCGTGAACTGGAGGCTTCATCTGATCAAAGCAAGTCTACTGTAATAACTGGATATGATGAATGGCTGAGAATTAGGATGAAAATTCTGCGCGAAGCTCAAGTATCGCTCGAAATTTGTAGCGTTCCCGAAGTAATTTCCAAAATAGTGATCCCGAGCTTAGGACAAGATCACAGAGATACAATAAAGCGGGGGGTCCGGTTTCGCTACTTGTTCGATATTTCCATGAATAGCATAGATTCAGCTCAAAAACTGATGGATGTGGGAATTGAAGTTCAACATCTTCCGAACAGTTCTAGCGTGTTTGCGGCTAGCGAGAAAGCGTATTTTTCTATTATCAACGCCCAGGATTTGTCAACCGGCGCGAAAATTCAAGCCGTTTATAGCACCGAAGCTAGCTACATCGAGCAGCACAGATCAATTTTCGAAGCGCTGTGGAACAGTGCGAAACCCGCTATTGATCGAATAAAGGAAATAACAGAAGAAAATCAGGGAAAAGAACTAGAGCGTTCGAAGCATAACCGAGTCATGGATTGAACTCAGAAATTTAGAGTCCGGGAATTATCACCCGTCTCTTCTCTTGCCCATCAGGGTTTACTAGCAAATTCGCGAGGTGTTCCCACATTCTGCGTCCGAAATTATTCCACATCTGAAATTTACTATTAAAATGCCAGGAAAGCCAGAAACAGACATATCCGATCTGAATTGAGGGTCATGAAGAAATGACAGAACCTGATCCACCGACTAAAAAGTCAGAAGAGATGAGAAATTTTCGAGTTGATGTTACTCTCATAATCGTCGGACTGTTTCTCGCTCTCGGAATATAGAGCATCGTCCTATTCATTGCAATTAGTTTTCCTCGAATCGATGCATACTTTTATCTCGTCGTTGGAATCAGGAGTATAGTACTGGTTTTAGTATTTCTGAGACTTGCTGCAAAAGTCGCGGGGATAGACCCCCGAAGTTAGTTCCTTCTCGTATTTTCCCGGCCGAGAACTTGTTCTAACCCGATCGCACGTGTTGCAACCGAAATCTGACAGGAAGAAATTCTATGAAACAATGAAAGACTTGACAGAACTCTAGTTTACTCGCTAGGGAATAAGAGAAAAAGCCCGGATCCGGGGTGATGCCCCGGATTCCGGAATTCTTTGAATTGTATTTTCGATTACGAACCAGCGAAGTAGATCTGGCTCGTTGCTCCCTTTGTATACGTCCAGGCAGCAAAACAGTGAGCTCCATTGCTTGTCAGTGCAAACAATGTCACGTCCTGATTTCCCGCTGCTACCCCCGCCGCATTGTTACTGATGTTGATAGGCGAACTCCAGGTAGAACCGCTGTTTCCGCTGTATGCAACATATGCATCCCAGGTCGACGATCCGGTTGATATCTCCTGTCCCCACATGACGAAGATGTTCGTGCCGTCAGACGTGAAGATGTGACCGAAGGAGCTTGTCAGTTTAGTAGGACTGAGCAGAACGGGCTTTGTCCAAGTTGGCGTCTCAGAGTTGACATTTAGCGCCGAAGTGGCGTAGATTCCATTATTGCCCAGGCCGTGGAAGGTCATGAAGACGCTACTAGCATAGGCAACGTTTTCAGGCTCCCAGTTGTCTTTCAAGGGATCTGTGATGTTTTGAGTAATCCCCCAAGTCTTACCTCCATCAGTGCTCGCCCTGCCCTGGTCGTGATAGCTGATTCCAGAGGTGGTGCTATTTGCCTCCCAGACAACTGAAACCAAGTTACCATACGCGGCAAGCCATGGCTCGCGACCGTAGTAGATCGATGTTTGACTAAATGGAGCTTGGAACAGATTTACCCAAGGAGACCAGCTGGCTCCGGCATTATAGCTTGCAGTAAAATCAATTCCATCTGCCACAAGGTAGACATTGTTTTGGTATATGACTATCTCTGATTCACCGTTTCGTGAGGGATTGATTACGTCCTTTGCAGCGCTCCAAGTTGCTCCATTGTTGGTACTACAAGAGACGTAAATTCCACCATTGCCCTTTGCACTCTTTGCTGAGAACCACGACACACACACATTTGCACCCCACGCACCAATCGCTGGAGTGTTCTCCGAGTTCGTAGCGTTGTGGCTCAGCTGCGTGGTCGTAAAGCTAACTCCATTGTTCGTACTTGCCGCTACGAAAATCTGCAGGATTTTTGATCCATTCGCCTGTGTTACTGTCTGCGCCCAAGTCACGTAAACGTCGCCAGAAGTAACTTGCTGGAATTGAGTGAACATTACAGGAAACTGGGCAACCCCACCCTTGGGGCTGATCTTTAGAGCTGAGGAAGTTGTCGGTGGTGTCCAGGTCGAGCCTCCGTTGCTACTCTCCCTGAAGAAGACTCCCTTGCTCGACTCGGTCCACGCAACATAGACATTCTGGCCGCTATTCGATATCGTAGCGTCCTTTGCCACACCGGCGTCGTTGCTCAAATTTATCGCCGGACTAAAAACCGGGGTTGCTGCATTTGAAATCAATAATGAGGATGATGGTGCCAAGCCGAGAAGAAAGAGGCTTATGATCGCTAAACTCGCTGCTACGAAAATATTTTTTTTGCCTGATTGATTCATACTACTGTCAACTACTCTGGTAGAGAATTGTCTCCAATCAAACCTTGGCAATTATAATGTCTTTTTCTATCTCTTATCTACTCGAGAAAAGAACATTCGAAATTCGATACATTTGGCCCTAGTGGCGTACATCTGCCCTAGGTGAGGAAAGTGGAGAACTCAATAATTCTATTGAGAGATTCGTGATTATTCTCCGTTCTTGGAGAAGACGTGGCTAGCGGATCTGGTGACGTCATGGAATGTTCCTAGTGTCTTTTTTCATTAGAATTTACATAATTTTTTCCCGTTTGCATTCATCCTCAATGGCCTTTTCCTAAAAGTCCTAATTTTTCCCTATTGTCCAAAGTCTCAAAATTCCAATCGAGAGAAATTCTCAGGTGGAAATTTCCTTCCCCATACGCCGCAATGGTGAGAGCGATATCGCTGCGCGATACAGTACGTACGCGCCTCCGACATTTGCAAAATCGCTGATCAGAGCGACAAAGAGGAAAGAGTTTCCCAAATCTCCGCTTGTGGCAATTTGAACAAGAAACAAACCAAGGGCTAATCCAAGAAGTTTGACGAACCTTTTCATCGTCTTGTCTTGGGTTCTTACGGAACTGACTATTAGAGATGCGGTCGAATAACCTAAAATCAAGAACACCGTCGCAACGGCGAGGAATGTACTCACTGCCAACAAAATTGATTGGTTGTCGCCAAGATTGGACGCGGGCAAACCCCACATCAAGCTCACCAAAAGTATAACGAAAGCTGGTTTGCGACCCTGTTTCCACCTCAGCGTGTCCCTATGGAAGAAATCTGTCTGCATCGCTGCAAGAACTGTTCTGTCAACAAAAATGTAGATGAGGGCCAAGAATACTCCGAATGGGATCGCGTTCAAGATCGCATCAACAACGGAAACCCCAGACCTGATTATGACAAAACTTAGAGGAGTAATAAGTACCGAATATATCAAAATGGCTGCGGTCCAAAAAGCCCGATTTCTGTAGATTGGCATCGCCAGCCCCCTTCCAATTTGGATTGCGCGTACTGCCGCGAAGATGCTTATAGTCGTCGCGATTATTGTAGCCGCAACTTGGATCAAGAAGAGATAGTCAGCGGGCGTGAGGCAGAACCTCCATTCCTGAAGTTGAAACAGAAAACCGAAAGTACCCATGAAGCGGCGGAAGACCGAGCATCTTTTTCACCTTTAGGAGCGGAGTGATCGAAAGTCCTTCCTCATAGAGCCTCATCTCTATCACGCCATCGAATATCTGCTCCATCGTAGTTAGAGCACTGACGGGATGCATTCCTTCTTCAACTAGGGCAAATATCACTGCGTCCTGCTGTTTGATGTCAGACAGTAGCTGCGTCCAGTAACTGTACATTGATTCAAGAGAGTTAAGGACGAGCAATGGAGATAGAATGTCGGTTGCCACTCTCACACGTCTGTTCTTGTTAGCATGAACCGCTTGTTTGATGTTGAAAGATGTAGATGTGTGATCCTTCAAGTCAAGGCGAATTGACGATCCCGAGTGCGCTATCCAGTCGGGCACCTTCTCGGTGCTGACACCCATCCCCCTCATGTCTCGCAAAACATCTCCGACGGATCTGTGAGTTGCGTAGAGGCAATAGTCACCTTGGATCAACCCGGATCGCAAAAACCAATAGCCAAGAGTCTCCTTTCCTATCCCTGGTGGACCTTCCACTAAGATGGCTGACCTATCAGGGTAGCCTTCGCTACCCAATAGCTGGTCTAGTGAGGCGACTCCTGTAAGAACCAAAGTGAAATGCGAGAGGCATCGAAAAAATTCTTCTCGCTGGATAAGAGATTATCCTGTGAACAATATCTCCTCGGAGCGAGTCGGAATGAAAATTGATACTTTGGTATATCTTTTCACAAAAAATTTTAGAAAACGGTAGGAGAACGTTTTGAACTTACAATTTCAAGAGCCGCGATAGCCGCAAGCAAGAACATCAGTCTTCAACTAGCTCAAACTCCTTTGGGAGCAGAAAGATTGGGTGGGAACGGATTCTTAATCACAATCGGAATGATGCGAGACTATCTAGGGCTTCCGGTCGGATTGAAAAATTCGAGTTTTACGAACACGTTCGCATCCAGTCCCTTGTTCAACCTGTTTAGCCTGACCACGGGAGCATTTCCGATCGCAAGCAAGGTGTTGTTTCTTATGTCCATTTTTCAGATTCGCAAATGGACCAGAAGAGGGCTCCCTTAATATTTAGATCGATCGTTGGTCATGCTTTCTTGCGTCCCCAATGTTATTTTGGAAGATCTATTCTGAAGAATTACACTATCTAGTTTTTCGCTCTTTCAATTTTCCAACCTCAGATAGCTCTCTAGATTTCTCTTTCTCAATTTGACGGAAAAGTTTTGGACAAGATGCGGTATCTTCTTTACTGGTAAATACTTTGCACAAGATAATATTCCAAGTGCGGAATGTGGGACCTCCGCACTGTGTAATGAGAGCAAGCGAAATGAGAACAACGTCACTTGATCGAAAGGGATTAGACAGATTCTAACACGTCTTTTTCAGCTTCTAAAAACTTGGCCAGAAATCCACTTTCGTGACTAGGAATCTCCTGAACCATCCTGAATCTCCTTTGGCCCATTTTTCAAAATGCTCTAAACAAAAAAAGAATTCGATATAGGGCAAGCTGCCCTATATCAAAAGGAACAGATGAAGTAACTCTTTTGCCGACTCTAACCCGTGCTCGTCGAATTGCTAATAGTACCTGTTATTAGCGTCGTACCGCTTGTCGTTGATGACTCTTCCGTTGAAGTTTCGGTCGAAGTGACTGACGTTGCGGTCGTTGTCTCCACCGAGGTAATCGTCGTCTCCGTGGGAAAAGTCGTAGTGAGAGTCTCCGTGACGGGATGGGCGCTCAGCGTTATCTGGTACGTCGACGCTGGCGTTTCTCCTTCTTGAGGGCTGCTCGCGCTGAGGACCGCTCCGTCAACGGTTTGCATGTTGACTTCCGTAGGGTGTACGGTCGTGAAGGGGGTACTCGTTTTAAACTGCCCGCTGGGGTTGGTGCACGTTACCGTGAAAGTGACGTTAGCCGGATTGGAAGGAAGGAATCCCAATTCGATTGTGTTGGGGTACGGCAAGTATGTGCCCCCGACGCTGAATGTATAAGCCAATTCTCCGGATCCACTGCAGCCTTGCGAAGGCTCCTGAAAATGATCATTTATCTGACCCGACCCGCTCCCCGTTGCTAGATCCGATTGCGGATCAACGGTGACCTGGAATGTGCCGGACGCGTATTCCGTGAGAGCCTGCCCAGAGTTCACAACGATTTCAGACCACGTGAACGCCCCGTAGATGACCCCGGAGATTTCAATCGTGGTGCCAGTCGCGGTCTCGGTCGAGCTCTCGGTTGACGTAAAAGTCTTCGTGGATGTGAGAGTCGTCGAGGATGTACTGCTGCTCGTGGTCGTGGTGCAGGATGTAACCAGTTGCATAATTTCGGTAACCTGCTGCTCGCTGAGTTCTTCTAGCGCGTCTCCGGAATACTCTTCGTCGAGCACCGCGATGAGGGAGAGCAGTGGAATCCCCACACCAGCTGCAGCCCCAAAAGCTATGGCGACATTCACCAATCTTGCGACGGTGAGCTCCGCGAGTTCAGACTTTCCCTGCGCGATCTGGCTTAGGATTTGTTCCTCCTGTCCGGGATCTTGTGCGTACTCATTGATCGTCGCTGGATTCGTTGGATTCTCAGCGCAATCCTGCAGTTCGTCCAGCTCATCGCTCCATTTCTTGTACTGCGAGTTTATTTCAATCGCTTCGCCTGAGGATTTTAAGGCCTCGAGCGAAACCTCAACTTTCTCCAATATGTGGAACCAGTGATCTCCACCGTGGCCGTCGCTGTTTAGCATGGCAAATGCGGGGCCTCCTGTTTCCGGTGATTGTTGCTGCACCAATGCACCACCAATTGAGAGCGCATCCATCAGACTGGGTGCGAGTTTGTATGGCAAGATCGCGGCAGGACTGGCGGTTTTGCTCGACGTTAATGACAAGCTGTTATTCTGAACATAGTAGCTCAGATAGAGATCTCTTCGCTGGTAGTGTTCTCGGCTCTAAAGTTCATGTCGCAGACCCCAAGGCTGGCGTTGTCGATCTCGCCGGGCGCGGACGTGAAAGAATCGTTTTCTAAAACATCGATAGACACTCCCGAGGTCGGCCCGGAAGGAATATACACGGTGAGGTCTTCATGAGAAGAATTAGAATCTAGGATCGTGACATTTGCAGACGCTATCTTATTAGCCTCTTGAGGAGTGAAACCTTGATTTTCAATTGCGTCTAGACGTGCCTGATACGGAGTAGTGGCTTGTGGTGAGGAGAGGATCATCCGCTGCACGACGAGCCCTATAGCCAGTGCAGCAATAACGATCGCCACGACTACCCATACCATGCGTCTTTCTTTCACGCGTTGCAAGATTTTTTGGGACCAACCTTTGTTTTCTCATTTTTTCTGGCGATTCTCTAATTTCCAAAGCGACAATTCCTTAAGATTATGCAGTAGCCACTTTAGTCAGCCTGCCCACGCAAGTGGCATCCGCTTCCCACGGGAATTCAAAGGAGATGAGCACTCGCAAGAAGAATTTCCCAACGAGGATCATTGCTAAATTCCTTTGGAAATATCTTGGAGTGGTTCTTCAAGACAAAAGGTTCAGCGTGGTGCAAGATCACCGCTTTGTCCATCCACTTGAAGAACTCTTCTTTGTTTTCGAGACCAGCGTAGACAAATGCCACATGATCCTCCGAGGCAAATCCTTCATTGCAAAGGAGCTTCAACTCGTCAATAAGCTTAAGGGCATCGTTCCTTTTCCCCGTTTTTGCGAACAAGTAGCCTAAGAGGAGTTTGTTCAGCGGTTCCTGGATTTCTTCGCTCCCGAGCGAGGCGAGTTGCTTTTCAGCTTCTTCGAAGCGTTCATTCACCAGAAGAAAGATGCTTATGAAAAAACGCAACCCCGAATTTTTGGGAAACAAATGGATGGCGTTCAGCCAAACACTAAGCGCTTCTTGTTCTCTCCCAGCAAGGAGGTACATCATTCCTCTTAAATTGAGACATGCCGGATCGAGCGGATCTTGTTCCACTGCAATCTCCGCCTGATCTACAGCTTCTTCTATTCGACCAATTGTCGCAAGACATCGAGCGTAGAATCTGTGTGCGAGCGACTCGCTTGGGTTCAATATAATTGCCTTCTTGTATTCTTTCTCTGCGTCCAAGAATTTCCATTCGTAATTATCCAACAGTGATCCGAGAAACGCATGAGCTTCGGAAAGATCTGGTTCTATAGCAAGTGCCTTGTCTAGCTCACTCTTCGCAAGCTTGTATGATTCAGCATACCCAATATGACTATGATGCCCCAAAAGATCATAAGCTCCAGCGAGTGCTGAGTGAGCTTGAGCAAAATTCGGATCTTCTTTCAACGCCCTTTCAAAGTAGGTGATGGCCTGCCTAATCTCCCTCTCCGAAGCTCCGTATCGAAAGCTCTGTCCAATCAGGTAGTCTTGATAGGCTGATGTGCTCGAAGTCTTGATCTTAGACAGTCTCTTCTGCTCAGACTCGGCTATTTTCACGCTCAACGCAGCTGCAACCTGCTTTGCGACATCACTTTGGATAGCAAATACGTCGACGAGTTCTCGATCGTAATTTGCAACCCATGAGTGCTCATCTATAACTGCATCAATAAGCTGGATCGTTATTCGCACCTTGTTCCCGACTTTCCTGACACTCCCTTCAATGATCGTACCGACATCGAGATCTTTAGCTATTTCACCAACCTTCTTCGTGTTGTTCTTGTAACCCATGACCGAGGTTCGGGACACCACACGAAGCCTGCTGACTGTCGACAAAGTCGAAATCAGTTCTTCTGTCATTCCATCAGCAAAATAGGAGTCGGCCGGATCGGGAGACATGCTCACCAAAGGCATGACAGCTAAGCGTCGACGGTCCCGGCTTATGTGCTCTGAAGCAAGAGCTTCGTTCCAGGGAAGAAGGACTCTATAGATTTCCAAGGGTTCTTCTATGTTCTTCAGGTTCCTTTTACCTATGTCCGACAGATGCACATCAATCTTGTTCTGCACCTGATCGCAGACCTGCTGGGTGATACAGATTCCTCCGGGTTCCGCAATTGATTGAATTCTGGAAGCAATGTTGACTGCGTCTCCATAGATATCTCCCCCACTGTGAATCACGTCTCCAACATGGATTCCAATACGGACAAGGATTTTTGAGGTGGCCGCCCTCAAGCCATTGAAATCGTGCAAAGATTTTTCGATCGAGACTGCACACCTCACCGCTTCAAGTGCGCTATCAAATTCAATTAGAAATGAATCTCCAATCGTTTTGATTTCGTTTCCCCCATGGGTCTGGAAGAGGGGTCGGAGCAGGGTTCTGTGCTCTTCCAGCAATGAAAGAGCAAGAGGTTCATCTTTTTGGGAAAGTGCGGTGTAACCTACAATGTCTGTGAACATTATTGCAGCGAGTCTGCGTCCGCTTCCAGTCATCAGCATAGATGCATACTTCACCATGTTAAATTCTTTCAGAGCGAATAACATCGTTCGGTGGGTTCGAGACCTCTCTTTAGGACGAGCTAACTAGTGGATTCGTTGGTTCCTTAAATGTCATGATACATGAATTTTCTCCGCTCTCGACTTTTGGAATTACTCCTACAATGTTCCTGATAGCCTGGTCGAAGTAATTTTTCAATACAATGCTGTAGCGGGGGCCGAGTTCATGTTGAAAGGTTATCACGTGGGTGCCTCCCTGACTAGAGTGTTCATAGTGATAAATTCCGCTGTACTTTGAATGCAGTGCAAGAAAGGAGAGAAAGGTCCCAAGATCAAGCTTTCCGAACCAGAAGCGTACAATATCAGGTGCATTCTTTCCTCCCGCCTCTTTTCCGTGACCGACGAGGGCTTCGTCGGTCATCCATTCGAACATCCTTCCGAATCCCTGGCGACCTACCGACACATAGCCAAATCTCTCCGCATACCGATCCCATTCTACGTATTTTGTTATCAGCGAGGTGAGAAGCGAGTTTACACTCAACCCCTTTTTCTTGGCATCCTCTTCCAGAAGTTTCTCATGATCCACGCTTAGACGTATGCTTCGCAGTACCGTCTTCTTGTTTGTCGACAAGACCTCTCTGACACTCTGGTCGAGAGAATGTGTGAAAAAGTGTTACGATGTGAACGTCCTGACTAAATAGAGACTCTTCGATACTCTCCTTAGGACAAGAGCACATTGACAAGTAACATATTCACTTCACCGATTTCCACCGACGAGGTAAATGCTCTGAGAAGTGACCTCAGAGGTGAAATCTTACTTCCCACCGACAAAGATTACGATCAGATGAGGAAGGTCTGGAATGGCATGATCGACAGGCATCCAGCCTTGATCGTGAGGTGTCTTGGAGCCAGCGACATAATGAAATCTGTCAAATTTGCCCTAGATCATGGATTGACAGTTTCTGTGAGGGGAGGCGGACACAACGTCGCAGGTAACGCAGTTTGCGATGGAGGTTTGATGATTGACTTGTCGAAAATGAAGAGCGTGAGAGCCGACCCGGTCAATATGAGAGCTGATGCAGAACCCGGAGCAACATGGCGGCAACTTGATCTCGAAACCCAAGTACACGGTCTTGCGTTAACAGGTGGTCTTGTATCTACGACCGGAATTGCAGGCTTTACTCTTGGGGGCGGAATCGGATGGCTTGTCCGCAAGTACGGCTTGGCGCTGGATAATCTCGTCTCGGTCGATCTGGTTACTGCTGAAGGCAAACTTGTCAAGGCTAGCATGGCTGAAAACACGGATCTCTTCTGGGGAATCAGAGGCGGGGGTGGAAACTTCGGGATAGTGACATCATTCGAGTTCGAGCTTCACCCAGTGGGTCCTATCATCCTGGGAGGTCTCATTGCTTTTAGGGCAGAAGACGGAAGAGAGTTACTAAAGTTCTATCGAAACTACGTTAAAGATGCTCCAGACGAACTAACGACTCTTGTGGTTTATCTAACCGCCCCTCCTCTACCGTTCCTTCCGAAAGAAGTCATAGGAACCCACCTCATCGCAATTGCACTATGCTACTGCGGGAAACTTGAAGACGGTCAGAAACTCCTTGCCCCACTTAGAAACTTCGGCAGCCCCGTTGCTGACGTAATCCAGCCAATGCCGTACACCGTTCTCCAAAGCTTGCTCGATGAAGCAGCACCTGCAGGTCTGCAAGATTATTGGAAGTCCATCTACCTTTCCGGACTCGATGATGAATCAATCGAAACGATCTTGCGCTACGGCAAATCAATCTCATCTCCCCTTTCAGCCATCCATATACATCAACTAGGAGGAGCTATGAGAAGAATTGGGGACGATGCCACAGCATTCGGCCACCGCGACGCGCCTTTTGCACTAAACATTGTTTCGTGCTGGCAAAACCCCTCGGAGAATGAAATTCACATGAAGTGGACTAGAGATTTTTTTGCAGCGATGCAGAAATTCGCTGCAGGCGTTTATGTCAATTTCATGGGAGAAGAGGACGCGGGAAGAGTAAAGGAAGCGTACGAAAAAGAAAAGTACCAAAAGCTAGTAATGCTGAAGGACAAATACGATCCAACTAACTTTTTCCGAATGAACCAAAATATCCTACCGTCGAGAGGCTCGAAATGAGTTATTTCATAATAACTTCTCTGTCCTTGGGTTCTGAGGCTAACTAGCAAATTCGGGTAGTTTTGATCGCGGCTCGTTCACATTCTGATCCCTTTCTCAGTTTAGCTGCTTGCTTGTGAGATGGTCTGATGAATTCTGCTCAAAGGAGGCCTGCGTGACTGTGAAAGTAAATGTGATCTACTCACCATTTTCCGCCAGTTTCAAATCGCGACAGAGAAAAATCAAGCTCTCGTAAGGGTAAGTACCTTAAAATTGAATGTCGCGCTCCCGCTCGTCCCTCCCGTCGAATATCCCTGCCCGTCAATTTCCACCGTCAGATGAAGATTAGTTCCGGGTATTTGTCCTATCTTGAGCGTCGCGCTCTGGATTGTCGTGTTTCCGTAAACCACGTTATTTGCTTGATATGTCGTGACCGGCATGGTGATGCTCCCGATTGTTTCAGCGTTAGTGGCAGTATTGTGGAAATCTTTGAAGAGCGTCTGGTTTGCCAAGAAGGTGTTCTGGTAACTGAAGAATATCACAAACGGGTAAACTAGAAAGCCCGCCAAAATTGTCTCCTTGCCCGAAAGGGTCTGTCCACCCACATCCGCCTGCGTGATGTTCCCGAGAGAGTTGAACCATACAAGCGCGGATGTGTTTGTGGTTCCCGATTCATCAAACCCTATTGTTGTAATGTTAACTTCGGTGAGGATTGTTCCATTCACAGTTGAATGACCCACGACAAAGTATGAAGCTGAGCCGTTTGCGTTCTGCGAAGCGTTGCTGCTGACCTCGGAATATTCGAGGCCCATCGACGAAAAGTTGCCGGTGAGATCCTTGATGTTTGCGAAGACCGCGGAATAATTGAGAGACGAAGTGATACTCTCATTTGAATTCGTCGATGAAACAGATGAGCTCGTCAAAGAATTCTGCGAGCTCAAAGCACTGGAAGGCGTTGAAGATGAGCTGCTATACATAGTGAAAGTATTCACGGAACTCGGGACTGTTGAACTGGACGGAGTTGATTTCGAATTTACGACTACGTAGGCACCGACTCCCACAACTGCGATGACAACTATAATCAGAACCACAATCGCCGGGACACCGATTCCACTATTCCAACGATGAAAATTTAGACTCATTTTCTTAGGAAGAAATCAAGTATCAATCAATATTGTTTATGGAAACTTCTCAGGAGTGGCATTTGTTGATCGTCTAGAACTTTTGGGGCTAGATTTTCGGCAGCCCCAATTTGAAAAGCTCATTGGGCGTATCATATAGCCAACCCTGAGCAATTTCAACTGCATCCGAATTCGAAATCCATCCTCTTGCCATTAGCTTCGACAGTGCCTCCGAAATATTCTGCCTTGCAAGGGAGAGGTGAGTCTCGACGTGCTCCGGGTAGTGATAGTCCCCACCGAATCCAAGAATCTTCGCATGTGGAACCATGTAAATTGCCCTGATCAACATCTCGACCGTATAGTACGGGTCAGCTCCGTGTAGCCACGCCAAATTCATGTTAACGTTCTTGTAGTTCTTGGCTAGGAACAGTAAATCGCCCATGTAGGGCCAATTTCCGTGGAAAAGATCAAACGCAACATTACTGTGTAGCTCAACCACGTTTGCCAGATTCGAAGCGTTAGCCCTCTCAACGCGGTTACCCTTACCGGCGAGGTAGCCCGTATGTACTTGAACAGGCAGAGACAGTTTGCCGGCAAATCGCATGTACTCGTGGAAGAGGAAATCATCCAGGGGCTTTGCTTCGGGCCATCCCAGATTGTAAGTGGGATCATCCAGGATAACATTGAACAGGCGCTCCGCATCCGACTTGACAACTAGATCGTAACGTAAACTCCTGACGTAAGCGCTCTGGTCTTTGATTCCTACGGCTCCGCTCCGCTTCATCCGCTCCATTATTTTGAAGACTACAGAAAGATAGTCGTCGAGACTAGTTACCGAGGAGTTGACGAGATCGCCTAATTGTTGAAATCGCAATCTGTTTCTTAGACGCAAGTTTGTAGGTTCGCCGGGATGCATGTGGAAGAAAGGAAGCGGGATGATCATTCGATAACACTCGGGCAGTTTCATCTTTCCATCGATGAACTGTTTCACATCCGGCACATCCCACCACCAAGGATCGACAAGAACTGCTTTGATGTTCAGCGACGCGAAGAAATTGTCAATGTCATCGACCTTGGAGATTTTTCCTCGCATAGATTCAAGTGCTTCCAAGGTGACTTCATTCGATCCTGTTGTTCTTGATACGCCCCGGGTGATCTCGAGTGCGTAGGCGGTGAAGCGAGTTTTTCGCCATAGCTTCGAAAAGACTGGCCATTTTTCTCTGGTAGAAATTGAGATGTCTTTCAGAAAAGAAATTTCGTCGTCGCTTGCACCCGCTGACACCAAGTCGTCAGGAAAATATCCGCGAAGAAGGAAAGAGATGGGCTCCTCAGGAAATCCGTAATTTATCCCGGGATACCTTGGATCTGGTGAAACGCTACTTGGGGCCTGGTGCTCGTGACAGTCGACGACAGGTATCGATTCGATCTCTTTCAAGAGTTCCATTACTTTTCTTCTACATTACGAAAATGAAACACTATTTGAGGATAAGGAGTGGAGATCTGGTGAAGCTGGGAGTCCCAAGCTAGTCGAAAAAATAACTCAACCTGACAATTAGAACGCATCCAATGATTATTTGATGATTCAGCACGAGATCATCACAATCGAACCAATCCCTTCTGTCTCAAAATCGCCTTGGGGTAAAGACAGAAAAAGAAATGAAAAGCATTTTTCTCTCGTCATTTTGAAGAGGAGATACTACGCCGTCGCAGTCGTGGCAATAATCGTTGCCAGTCTCGTCGCTGGCTATTTGATTGGAGTCGGAAAAATCATTGTACCATACATACCAGGTGGGCCGAGTTCGACATTGTCCTCGCTGACGACGGTCTGTAGCACGAACGGCGAGACAAACGGTGTGATCCTTCGGGTTGTCCAAGACAACTACTCAGTCCGGCCACCCGTTGTAACTCCGGTCGCTGGAGCTACAATCACAGGCACCGACGTGTACTTTTGTGGTATAGTCAGACACGAGGGAACATTTGTTGTGAGCTCGACAAATTCGAGCGGTTTTGCCAGTCTCCTTTTCGGTGGAGCGGGCATGTATTACCTGTACATCAACTACAAGAGTCCTGCAAACTATACAGTTTCAGTTCCAGTGGCACCGCTTGCGACGACTTTTGTCACTTACAACATTTCCACTGGAAATGTGACAACCAGTGTCTGCTACTACGGCGAACACTGTTAGCAATGTATCCTATCAGCCAGGCGAATCAGGAAATCGCAATCGTGAACGGAACCGACACTTCAGAGATTAAGCAGTCGATAAACTGCCGACTCCTGAAGCGTCGCATTGGAGTTCTTGAGGATCGACATTAAACGGCGTTGCTCGGCGATATTCTGGGAGGAACCATATTTTCTGATTGGTATTCGCCATTTCCGTCGTGCTCCCCGATAAAAGGATAAACACCAGCTTGGATCTCGGCTTCTGTGGCTCTCAGGTAAACCTTGTCGCCGTCAAAGGTTGCTATCGCCTCCCTCGGAATCTGAAATGTTCTCATCGCTTTGACTGACAGAAGAAACGGACCATCTCCCGCCTTTGCATGTCCCACATCTTTGTTATCACAGCTTCTGATTTCTTTGTCCGATAGATCATTGGGTTGCCAGGTTTGCACAATTTTCATAGTAACAATACACATCTCAGTACCTATTACGATTACAGAAGATTTCCTTAAGAAAAAAGAACTAGTAGATTAGGCAATTTAACACTGATTCAGATTTCATAATTTCGGAAATCGCAATAAAAGAACCTACTTGGAATTTCTACGCTTCATCTCTATTTTGAGAATCTCAGCTTTTTGTTTGAAATGGGAGATTTTCCCCTGGGCGTCCGACAATTCATTCGGAGTATAGCTTCCCAGATCTGCTTTTACTTGGCTTTCAAGAAACTGAATTTCGAAATCAGCTTCAGCTAAATCTCTCTCAAGCGTGTCCGAAGGAATATCTCTTACTTTAGCTCGAAGCATTTGTAATTCCTGATTGAGCTTCTCGTTTCGGTCAGATTCAGGCAAAAGCTGGCTCTATATCGGAAACGGAATATCTCAGGTATTAATTCTTTATACCCAATTGTATTCAGGCCAGAGGTCAAACACAATTGATTTATTGGATTCGGCTTTTTTTCCGGGATTTTTGTCCAACTATCAATCCCATCTCACTTGAATTGCCCGACCCTGTTCATGTTCCGGAAGATCTGATTTCAGCTAAACAAGAGATATCTGGAAAGAATGAGGCCGGATTATCGAAAGTTCATGGGGCTCAAAGAGATAAAGGACAAAATCGGCCTGATTTGAGTCGCCAGCAAGATTCTGTCCTAATTCTGGTTATATTTTAACGCAAAAGATAGACCGGGCCGGGATAAATCATTCGTGTTTTTGTCATTGCGTAGGTAGAACATTGTCGCTTCCTTTGGAAACCTAATTTTGAGATTTTCTTAAGAACTAGATGTCAGCAAAATCCAGTTAACCATGAATCATGAGCAATCGCTTCTTTTCTCCCGAAGACGTCCGTTTAATCCTGCTCAGCTCAAATTTGAAACTTGCAGAGGTATACGAGAAATTTTTTCATTCGGTTGGACTAAAGGTAGTGGGAAAATTCGTCAATTCGAACGAAATGATTTCTTTTCTTAAGAGAAAAAATGAGACACTTTCTTCAAGCTTAGTAATGCTTCTTGATTTATCCTCGCCAGAGGGCAAAAGGGCAGCTAAAGAGCTGAAGGAGATTGATCTTGGGTTTAGGATCATCCTTCTAACTAGTGAATCAAAATCTAGGCTTTTAGAGTATGAAGGATTGTTTGATGGTGTCCTATACAAACCGTTTACTATGGATGAGTTGTTCTACGTGATAGAGAAATGCACTTTGGGTTTGAGGACAAATGGAAATAACTAACATTTGAAGGATTACGCGATTCCGCCCCCTGGTATCGCATGAGGAGAAATCGTTTTTCCGAAGATGGCTTGTTGTTATGGCTTGTTGTAAATAACCACATCTTTTTGGGTTTTATCGTCGGTTAATGCTGTTAGCTGAAATTTTGAACATGCGCCGGCAAATTAATACAAACGATCTAAAAGGCAAAGAAGTGATCGGGCCACAGGGGGGCATCATAGGAAAAGTTTCAGGGGTAAATTTTGATCCCGAAACCTGGCAGATCTCGACCCTACAAGTCAATCTTGACTCGAAAGTTGCCGAAGAAATTGGGCTTAAGAAAAGGCTACAACGAGTGGGAATTACCCATACCGAAATCCCTCTGAAAGCTTCCTTTGTCGGACAGATAGGTGACAAGATCTTAATGAGCGCGTCGAGAGATGAATTGGTAAAATATGTTACGGAAGTCAGAATAGATGAAACAACAAAACAGATCCATTTATCTCGCGACAATGAAACTAACAAGCAGTAGTAATTTTTGTTGATGAGAAGACGATCTAGCGGGAATAGACGCACTTTGTTGGAAGATACCGCCTAAGCGTCCCTCTCGTCGGAACCATTATTTCTCGACCGTTTCAAAGAAAGGCGTTGTTTTCCTCATGATTTGCTACGAGCATTTCTGCTCTAAAATAACTCCTTACAGGGCTATGATCATAATGGAATGTTTGTCTGGTTCGGCTGGGGGCCTATATGACTCTGCTGTCGAGCTCCATTCCAAGAATTTCAGATCTCTGCTTTAGTTGAGCGATCTTTGCGTATGCGACCTCGAGCTGTTCAGGAGTGTAGCTCGCTAAATCGGCTCGTAATTGTTCTTCCAGAAATACTACATCGTTAGAAATCTCCGCGAGATCTAGATCAAGTTCCGCCGTAGAAAGTGAAGGCACTATATCGTGAAGCGAAATCATATCGAGCCCAAGCAATATATCCCTACTTATGATGGACATCAAGGAAGAAACGGGTTCATTCGAGAATTTGCTAGTTATTAATAATGAGGTCCAAGAAATTTTCACAAGTGACTCAGCATTTTGGCAACCAGCATGTACTCGTTTAACTTCGGAAATGATTTCTCGCAATTCGACGGATCAGATCTCTTCAACGGTTGGTCCCTTCAGCTGGATGGAAGATGCTTTGAACTCATTCCAGAATCTTTACGCAAGCGCCCTCGAAGGCATTTTTTTGATGGTTCCCAGTCGAGAGTCCGTACTCACGACCTAATCAAGATGGGTGCTTAAGGAGCAGAAACTAGATTTTTCCCCGGGGAATCATTCTTGATCTCTAAAACCCATTGTGGGTTGCCCCGGGGCCCAACCTGCTCGTTGCTATCGAGACTGCTCTCGCCCATGGGAAGAGAAGACCGCGGAATTTAAAACTCTCGCCCCCAGTCCCAGTGGGAAATCGAAACATGTTCTTTTTTTCTCCTTGAATATTAGTTCCAGTAAATCACTCAAGGGCGTTCCCACCAAGTACCTTGGTGGTATCTAGAAATTAGAATAGGAGGTTTGGTGCAATTGAAAATCATTTCTCATAAAATCCAAATATTCTCCTTTCGCGCGTTTGATCCGACATGGCTCTTCGATGGAATCCCGAAGTCAAAATGTCCAAGAGTGAAATCGATTATTTTTTAGATGCAAGGTTGATCGCACGTCTCTCAACGATAGGTAGCGACGGCTTTCCCAACATAGCTCCCGTATGGTACTACTGGGACGGCGAGAGTATATTCTTCGATCTTGGCGTGAGCCGAGCAAATAGTAGAAACCTCAGAAGAGATCCAAGGTGCGCAGCAGTGATAGACGTTGACAACAGACCGGTAATGGGCTTGAGGGATAACTTTGCACGAGCCGTTGTAATCAGAGGCATAGCTGAGCTCTTCGATCATAAAGCGGGGCAGGACGAGCTTTTCACCGTTGGGAAATCCGCTGTAAAGTACTCCGAGATATCCGGAAAGATTGATCGAAGATACTCGACCAAACCGGAAGTGGACAGCAGGGTGTACGAGAATCTTATTTCCAGAGCTTCCCCAACATTCCATCCGTACCTTCAGGGCGAGGCGGACAGAGTGCTTGTTAGCTTAAAGCCAGTGAAAATTAGGGCATGGGACTTTTCGAAAGCTCCATGGAAAGAGTAGGGGGACAGACTTTCCACTAAATTCGTATGCTAAGATTCCACGTGTTTCTCATTCGAGATTTACTGGCCTTATTCCGACAAGAATAGAGACTTTTGGGACGCAACACACATAGCAATTCCCCGTTTTCCCGTTCGAAGCGCACAGAAAAAGTATAGTAATTCGTCACGAATTGTCAGTGTTTGGTGAATTGTCTTCTTGTGGCTCAGGTGCAGTATCGACGAATGGCATCTAGATTGTCGAGCAGGTGCAAAGCTCGACCTTAACACGTCTGTGGCAACACCCAAGGATCACGACTACATAGCAGCTGTACGACGAAAAGACGATGGCAGACTTGAGTTCTTCGTATCACCTTCGACTAACACAAAGGTCTTCAACTCAAATACGTCATTAAACAATTATCTAAGAGCCTTAGGGCTTGAAGAAATAGGAAACATTCCTCACAGCCAAATGCGCTAGAATCCCCCAAATCAGATCGTATCCAAAACCGGCATGCCATTTGGAACAAGTTTCCGGCCATCTACTTTTTTGTAAGGTGTGAGATACTCCCATTATCCCCTCTACATGATGGCGGGCATTTCATTCTTTTTTGCTTTGGAAAGCAGCTCTTTCTTTCTCGATATGTTAATTATTGGGCCCCAAAGAATTTTTTGATTCGAAATGACAACCAAATTTTCGTCGTCAGCTTCAATGAAACATGCCCTGAGAGTTATCCTCACGACTCGTCCCTTCGTCCCTTCAATTTGAACGTAGTCCCCTTCGCGTACTAGACCATCGTAGAACAGAATGAGACCTGAAATCACGTTGCTGAGCGTTGTTTGAAGCGACAGGGTGACCACCAGCACTATCATTCCTGAAAGGGTCAGTCCGCCTAGAAAATCATCGCCGACTCCCGAAAAGTCGATGATCAGAGCTACTGCAACTGCAACTCCCAACAAACTGATCAACTCTCGAAATCTTTCTACAGGAACGGACTTTGAACCTGACTTTTCCACTCCTTTTATGAATCCCCTGATAAGAAACCTGGTTGCAATCCAAGTGCTGACAACAATCACTAAAGTTATGATTAGGTCATAGATGATATTCAACAGCTCGGTCAATGATGCTCACGACGAAAAATTGTCAGCATCCCCGTGTTATCGCTGTTGTGAGTAGCCAGGATAAATTACAGGGAGATACGACTGCAGTCCAATTTTCGCATATCTTGTCTTCTTACACGAGCATCTCCTTCGCTTACAAGGAGCGAATACCTAATTCCTATGACTTGGTAGGGCCAGAAAATTCTGCAAAGTCATTAACAATAGTATTACTTTAAAAATTACCTTTGAATCATTGAAAACATCATTGAGTTTAGGCGCATCTCGTGGAAACATCGAGGTGGTAATCATTGACGATTCGAAGAATCTTCTTCATGTTTACAAAAAGTTCTTCCGAGTTGTCGGAATCAGGGTAATCCAAGAGTTCTCCGACGTAAAAGACGCTCTTCGGTATTTTCAAATCGACAACAAGTCGGACGATTCGATCGTTCTCCTCGATCATGGATTGCCTGTAATGAACGGCTTTGAGATCGCAAGACAACTCAAGATGCTGAAACCTCGACTGAAAATAATCCTTTCCACTGCGGAAGAAGCATCAGAATTAAATTCAGAACGGAATTTATTTGCTGGAATAATTCGCAAGCCGTTTACGATATCGGATTTTCTAGATGTGATAGAAAAAGTGTCCTCTCCTTTGCAAATGAAGGGAAGCTGGATTTTTCGTGATACCGACGAAATTTTGAATTTACTTCGGGAGATTCTCTACGACTCTAAGGAAAAACTCTGCTCAGTTCGCACCCCCGCGTCTATTATTGTAGGCGGTGTAGCAGGACACCCACCTCCTTACATTGAGGCTCGAGCAAAAGGATTGAAGATATTCTTGATCACCGAAATTACAAGGGACAATTTGTTTTATTGCAAGCGATTGATGGTAGATCAAGGTGTCAACCTTCGTCATATTGACCATGTGGAATCGACCTTTGCTGTGTGGGATGAAAAACACACGGTCGAGGTAGCAATCGCCCCAAGCAAAGTTCTCCCCGCGGGACAAATCATGTACGGTAACTTGGAGCAAATTGTTTCCAAGAACCAACGTATGTTTGACAATTTGTGGAGTATTGCAAAGCCTGCCGAGGAAAAAATTCGGGAGTTAGAATCGAACAAGGAGAAAATTGGCGAGCTCAAAGCAATATCTGGAGTTCAGGATAATCTACAAGCTCGCATTCACATCATAAACAACGCGACTAGTACATTTGACGCCTGTTATGATTCCAATATTGCTTTGAACCTATTTTCATTTGAGATTAGAGAGGCTCTCACAGCAGCCTCCAAAAGAGGGGTCAAATTAAGGCATATCACTGAAATCACAAAGGAAAATCTGCACACTTGTGAAGAATTGATTCAAATCGGCGTTGAACTGCGACATCTTTCTGGAATAATCGGTGGATTTGCTGTGAACGATACAGAATTTGACGCTAAAGCATCAAATGATCCGCTGGATTCAGAATCAATTTACAGCAATCAACCAGATTTTGTTGAACAGCACAAATCGATATTCAACACATTGTGGACGATAGCCATTCCGGCTCTTTCAAGAATGGGTGAAATCAGACAGGAGCAGGATGATAAAATTTCGAAGGGTTTAAGCTCCATTGGTAGTGAGGCCCGTCCCGAGAAAGAGACCTCCTAAGAGATTGTAACCTCGTGTGTTGTTTTCCGACTGCAGGGAGATTCTCATCACTCAGAAAGCTAAGAGGGAACTGTAAAATTGTTGCACAAAAGCCCTAGAAACCAAGGAGGTTTTTTGAAATAATCAAGTGTCGATCATCTATCCGTCCCAAAGTATTTAGATTAGGAAATCAAATGCCATTTAAGACCGCATTCTTTCTTGTGGAATGTTGAATTTCTCAGAGAAAAATAGCAAATGGTTGATTCAAGAATAATTTCTGACTTTTCTGAGTTGCAAAGACTTTCCGAAATCTTGGCTGGTCTAACATGTAATTCTGGCTCCAGAACATTTTCCACTGTCCTAAGTTCCGGTAGCGAACAACTCTTGTTTACGAATAGCGAGAATACATTGTTGCGATACAAAATTTGTGAGATGGATAAAGATCGAAAAGTCGCAACTGGTCAAGAGCTCATCGAAAATCTCGTCTCTAACTTCAAGGATTTTAGACATTTTGTTTTGTTATATGATGATCCGACCAAAGCGCGGAAAGTGGAATTCAATTACATAAAAAACGGTCTAGAGAATGGCGAGCGATGTCTCTATGTTCTAGCCGATGACGATGTTGAATCATCGGAATCAATTAAAAACCAGATGGATTCCTTCGGAATCAACACATCCCGGTTTACCAACAACGGAAGTCTCTTGTTCTGGAAAATTCCTGATCCAGCTGAAGATAAGGAAGGTTTCACTTTAGGTTCCGAGAAGATAATTGATTCGCTACCTTTGCAGGAGAATAAAGGCCAGCCTGTTAGAGTGGTCGCACATATGAAGGATCAGTTTCGTACGAAGGAGGAAATTGCCGGACATGCAGAGTACGAGGGCGTGTTAGAATCCAATTTTGCGAATTTCCCGGGATCTCTGTTATGCAGCCACTATGTGAAGAAATATGAGATTGCGACACATGGAGCCTGGATAAAGAGCGTTTTTCGAAATCACGGTATTTGCTTGGTCATGTGTTCGGAAAACAGTACACCTGTAGTGTTTCAGAATAGCCCCTTTCTTCCATCATCGCAATCATCTCATGTAGTCGAAGTTATGAACGAGCCAGATTCTAACATTGATTGGGAAATCCGAAATCTCTCTGTTTCGGATCTAGAAAGAGACATTGCAGAGATAAAGAACGACATCTACTTCCTTGAGTCTCAAGTCAAAGCGGACTTGGAAAGCTATACATCCGATCAATTGCATCATGCGCTTGGGAAGATTTCTCACTTCATGAAAAAAGAAGAACTATTGAAATCACGATTAAGTTAGATTCTAAGATTTTCCAGCTTGTGTCTTGCAGGGAGAAAAGTTGCCTCTCTAGAAGTTCCTAGGATCTTACTAGTCTGATGTCATCATTCGAATTTAATGTAAGGCGAAGCGCTACCGACAGGCGCCCGGGCTCAGCGCTCATTGATTTCTTCTTCTTCGATCTCTCTTATTTTTACAGGGGCAGGAACTGCGATACTCCAAAGGATGTTGAAAATTGCCTTGTGCTGATCTACAAATTCTCTCAGGCTACTATAGATAGTAGTATAGGGGCGATTTTTCTTCGGATCCTCCGAAGCTCCACTAATCAAGAGCTCTTTTTCGTTCAGAGAAAAGGCCCCTTTGATACCGGGCAAATCTCGGACTTCTACTTTCTCAAGTTCAAAGAGGCGTTTGCACAAAGCTGCGCTTTCCTTTGTCACCTCTGTCAGTACCCGGAAACGGACTCCGCGGGATTCAGCTGCCTGCCTGGCTTCACCAATTCCCCCTATTTCCATAACACTCGGTAGCAAACTTGGGATTATGCAAGCATCAACGTAGGAGTTTGCGTGTCGTAATATGTTAAGACGTGCGGTTTCAACTTCCCCCTTGCCAGAGATCACAGCGTGATAATCTTCTTTGTGATAAATTTCCAACTCTCGTATTTTCTGTTCTGCTGGTGTAGCAATGGACCACAACCGCTCAAACAGAAACTGATTTTTGTCTACAATCAAATCCAAGTTACTGTAAAACTGGTGACCCATAGCAGAAGAATTCGTGGGAATCTGAATCCCTTCTACTGAATATTTTTCATCCCACACTGAAAAATTCGCCAAAAGACCATCTAGGTGTCGGACATGTATTCCCTGATTAACCATTAGCTGTTGGCAAAAGAATACATTTTCTGGGGTAACTTCAGTGATCAAGAAGACCTCAAGTCCCTTTGATCTTGAAAGTATGTAAGAGGGTGTATGTCCAGGGATATCGATGCCATAACGTATCGACCCGGGATTACGGACTGCACACAGTTTCTCATAAGAATCTGCAAGGATGTCTTGCAGTAGGTCCTCAAACTCCTCGACATCGTCTAACATCAAGCTCCCTTTTACTTCGACTGGAGACACTACTTCCGTTATCACATCTAGAAATTCAGAAATGGTGAAGGGTTTCCGAACCACACCATCCAAGTACGGTACATCATTGAAACTGGTTGGTTCTTCTGTTGTCGTAAGAATTATTTTTTGATTTGGACGAATTTTCTTGAGCTCCTGGGCAGCTTTGGTGCCACTCATTTCTGGGAGAGTGTGGTCCAAGAGTACAACTGAAATGGGCCTCTCAGAATAGAAAAACGAAAACATATCCTGAGCGTTAGAGAATTTTGCCATAATATTCAATCCAGCCGCTCTAAAGAACCTGTCGTAAACACGAACAAGATCCTCGGAAACATTGACTATGACAATTGGGATATCTTTGGTAAAATTTTTCAAATTTCAATTTGCCTTCTTTTTCATTTCTTCTCGATACGATGAAACCAGTTACACATTGAAGGACTAGAGAATTGGGCTATCTTTCTTTTGTTATGTAGAGATGTTAGATATTTATTGAATCTAAATTCTGTGATAAATCCATGAACGACGAAGAGCTGGAGATCGATGCGATTAATGCGATTAAGAATGGCTATTAGGAGACGGGAATGAACTGAAAGCCCTTAGAAAGAAAGAGCAGTGATGATTGGCTGGACAAAGTTCAGCCCGGAGATTAGCTTCACGTTTTTCCATACTTAAACGCTCTAATAGCCCATTGGGCTCAGGACAATTTGATATTGGGCATGTCAAAATCAAGAAAGCGTAGCTTGTTCCATCCAAGAATTCATTATGCCAAAGTTTCGTGTAATTTCTCGATTCTCATTTTTGGAAATCGTCTTGCATTCTCATTCGAGAGACTGAGTCTCTTATCTTGGTGCCACAAAGAGTAGATGTGAGGACAGAAATCTCTTGAGTGAAGCTAAAAATGAGAAAGATGAATCTTCCTCAATTCCAAGACCGAGCCTTCACACGCTTTCTGATCTGATTTTTGGACTCGCGCTTTCCATCGGGGCGATCTCTCTCCTAGGGCAGCAGCAGGCTGATTTTTCCCAGGTTGTAATCTCGCTCTCTTTCTTCGGCTTTGGTTTCTACTTGCTTGTCTCGGTCTGGTATCGACATGCATCAATCATGAAGGTTCTCCCATTCGAAACAACATCGCTCGTAATCGTTAACATTGTTTTGTTATTTCTGGTTTCCATCGAGCCCTATCTTCTGAACTACTCAATTTCGTTAAGCGCGAACTTGAGCCAGTCCATCCGAAATCCCATAACCCAGCTTTATGAGATTGATTTCGGATCCATCTACGTGATCCTTGCGTATCTATTGCAGCAGCTGATTAAGCAAGAAAAGAAGCTGGGTAGGACGAAATACATCAGCTATTACAAAAATATCATGACCCTCAGCCTGGTCGTCGCAGCAATGTTCTACATTTCCACCTTGCCGTATTTTGGGACGATTAACTTTTCTTACTTTAATCTGAGACAGATCATCTGGATCTCTGCGCTTCCGATTGGTCTCATATACAGAGTAGTCGCGTTGCTCAAAAAGTAGCTATCAGGAGGAAGACAGCTTTTGATGGGACCGATAACAGGACGAAAAAGTCGTTCCCAGAATTGAGAATCGTCTCGCCACCGTAAATACAAATTCCTCGCACTATCAGCAAGGAGATGCTAAATTAATGACCCGCCCGGTAGTTACTGTAAAGATTCTCTTATCGATACTAATCCTATTTGGTTTGATGTCAATTAATTACTTGTCATTTTCCCTTTCAATGTCTCTGACTTTATCTCCGCTTGCGTTGATGATCGCTTCATTTGCTGATGCTCTAGTCTTGAGCTATTTTGTAATGTCTTCGCGATTTCGAGGATGGATGGAATGGGCTGTCGTCTTCGTAATCCTCTACTTCTCTAACTATCTCTTGACCGCTTTGGAGTCAGTTTATCTGACTTCTCTTTTGAAAACAAATGTGGTATTTGAAATTCTATTAAACGGCGCCATAGTTTCACTAGTATTCTCAGCTGTGCTAGTTCGACTGTTCGGGCGTTCGATCGAAATTGTCCAGAACCGCCTAAAAATGCCCGCTCGTGAATGGGTCTGGAAGATCCTCACTTCTGCAGCAATCTATCTCTTAATGTTCATCCTCTTTGGATTCGCCGTTTACGTTCCAATCGCCTCGACGCTGGACAAAGTAGCCTACGCCGCAGAGCAAGCTTCCATACCATCGTCAGCCGCTGGTCTAGTTTTCCCTCTTGAATATCTCCGAGGAGTTATCTGGGCCTGTCTTGCAGCCGTTGCAGCATTTTCGCTTCCTTTCAACTGGAAAAGAACTGCACTCGTAGTTGGTCTAGTTCTAGCGATCCCTCTTTCATTTAGTATCTTCCTGTCCAACACAATCACACCCTCACTTCAGGTGGCTCACTTTGTGGAGCTGTTCTGTGAAAACCTGGCATTTGGAATCGCCTGTGTTTGGGTTCTTCATCTGCGTTCAAGATTGACTTCAAAGGGTTTCGCGCCGAATGTAGCCGTTCGAGTTCCAGACTCCAGGTGATTTTCACGATAATGAGTCAAGTTCAACAAGAGCCTCGAAAAGTAGTTCTTTCCAGGATCTACTTCTGGTCGACTATCTCGATCTTCATTCTCGTATTCATTTCGAGCATGATGGGGATTTTTGTAAATAGCACCTATGCGAGAGACACAGCCAGTTGGGCTGCGCAAGCAAGGGCTCAAGACGTAGCGAATCTGGTCGGAATTGGAGTCTTACTCTCCTCGGTATACTTTGCGAGAAGGTCCTCGGTCCGGGGTTTGCAGACGTGGGCTGGTGCATTACTTTTCCTGATCTATGGGTTTGTAATATACTCGTTTGCTTCGAACTTCAACAGCCTATTCCTCATCTACGTTGCAACTCTCAGTCTGCTTGTCTACACATTTATCGGAGGAGTCCTACGCCTAAACTTTGAAAGGATAAGAGAACTCGCGCCTACTAGCCCGAGAATCAGGTTTGCCTTAGGTTCCATTCTTGCTATTCTGGGATTCCTTTTCTACTTTCTGTGGTTGAGTGAGGACGTCCCGGCGATAATCAACGGCACAGTCCCGGCAAGCGTAACTCAGGCAGGTTTGATGGTTAATCCAGTCCACGTATTGGACATGGCATTGTATCTGCCAGCAATGATCATGACAGGTGTTTCCTTGCTGAAGAACAAGACTCTGGGATACATGTTTGGCGTTCCGCTTCTTGTCTTTGGTGTATTGACCGTGCTGGGAATCTTCTTGATACTTCTAATCTAGGACTCACTTTCCGGGAATTCCGTCCTCCCATTTTTCAAAAGAGAAATTCTGGTGATATCCCCTTTTTGGACCATGTTGGAACCTTCAGTGAAATAAGTAGAAACTTCGAGTGGACTACCGAGTTTCTGAACAACGCCGCGGTGAAAAATCGAGTTTATGGGCTCGTTGAAATAGATGTAAGAAAAGCTCGCGAAATCATATCGAAGCACAAAGAGAAGACTGAGAAACACTGTCCTTCACGGGCTGGGTAGTAAAGTGCATAGCGCAGGCCGTCAGTGAGCATAAAGAAATCCAGGGATACAAGAAAGGTAAGAAGAAAATCATTGTTTTCGACGATGTCGACGTTTCACTGACGATCGAGCGCACGCTGGGCTCAGAGCTCGTTCCTCTTCCTTACGTTGTGAGAAAGGCAAATGAGAAGAGCTTCAGGCAAATTCACGAAGAAATCCGCACAGCTCAGACGAAGGAAATCCGAGACAACACAATCGGCGGAGGAAAGCTACCGCGAACGATCGTCTTCCTTCTGAAGTTGCCATATTTTCTCAGGAAGATTGGCTGGTGGAAGTTGCGACGAGATCCTTTCTTGAAGAAGGAGGTAATGGGAACGGTTGGCGTAACATCGGTTGGGATGTTCGGATCAGGCCGCGCTCACATCATCATGATAGGCTTTCACTCTCTGGAGTTTGGCATCGGTGGAATCTCAAAGAGTGTTTCCGCCGGCACTACAAAGGAATCGCTCTCTCTTACTGTCATGTTCGATGAGGATGTAAACTATGGTGCGCCCGCCGCTAGATTCATTTCGAGATTGAGCGAGCTCATGCAAAGTGGATTTGCTTTGGAATCCATAGAATGAAAATTGGTAGGGCGCTACCCAATCTGGATATTCTTTACCAATTGCATTCCACCCTGCACAACGATTGTCTCGGGAAATGTCGAGGAACATCCGCCCCAGTTGCAGGACGGGCTCAATCCTAAGATTTGATACGTTCCGCCGGGCAAGAGTGCCGAGTAATGACCAGAGGGCGAAATCGGAGCGCTATAATTCAATGCAGTGCAAGGCGCCGCCTGGCAAACCAATCTGAATTCGACACTGTATCCCGTAAAATCAATTGATGTCGCACCAACAGTCACATACCCCGTGACGACGCCATCCATTGAATTGATGGATGTAGTACTCGCAGTCGTTGAGGAAGTGCTGTTATTCTGGTTTAATTCGAATGCCGCCGCGAGTCCAATACCCGCGATGATAAAAACCAAGACTATAGATACTGCAACTGAATTGCTGATCGAACGTGTCGGAGCCGATTTCATTGCTTTAACCCCTGACAAATAGCGGAGAAAATTAGATTTAACTCGGAAGTACGATTATCGGATTTGAGAATCGTGTCTGCGGCTTAAATCACGTGTTCGCGGGTCAAGCAAGCAGAGAAACATTGAGACGGCTGTATATTTTCATAGGTTTTCTTGATGCGTTTATGGCAGCGTCGGCGATTGGAGGAGGTCTTGCCATCCTCTCCGGTCTTGACAAGTTTCCTCAATCATGGCTGAGCCATACTCCATTTAGTGATTATACGATCCCCGCACTAGTTCTTCTATTCATAGTCGGAGGAAGCTCGCTAGTAGCTACCTTGGCAATCTTCTTGAAAAAAAGTCCCAGTCAGTTAGAATCCGTTATCGCCGGAAGTGTAATGATTTGTTGGATCGCGTTGGAAGTCGATATGATAAACGCTCCAAAGCCATCATTCACTGAAGTGCTTTACTTTGTTCTTGGAGCAATCGTACTCGGCTTATCTGAGTATTCCCGGCTTCGTGCGCCGGTGGTGGAGGAGTCCTCGAAAATTCTGAGGACCTCTTAGCTCGTTTCTAAAATGTCAGTATAAATAGGCCCCCCGTCGGGGTCCCTTCCACGCGCGTGCGAGTAGGAAAGTCTAAGCCATCAATTTGCGTTCAAACCCTGATTGAAGTTTCTCTGAGTGCAGGTGTCTGCGCACCCCTAAGTACAAGTATGAAGCGTAGAAGATGTTCACAAACCCCGCAATTCCAGAAAGTACAATGACAAGCCTTGCAAGATAGTTTGGAATCCAATTAACCAAGAATTGTATCTGACTCGGTAACAGGTCGCCCAAGTGGGCAAAGTTGAATGGAAACATGATGTACAATCCGATAGCGGCGGCGACAGTTGCAACCGCGTTGACAATCTCAAGCGGTCTCGCGTTGTTCCTGCGACCCGTAAATATCCTCACACCGCTGATAGCGATGCCAAGAACAATCGGCAGATAAAATAGAATTTGCTCGGGCACTCCGAAGGAAGATGTGAAGAATCCCGTTCCCTGCCTCTGGCTCGACAGGAAATACCATCCGACGAGCGAAATTACAATTATTGCAACAAATTCTCCGAACCTGTCACTGATTCGCAGGTGATCTTTCTCGAACCAATAATTTACGCGCCGTTCAAACCAGCTTCCGCTTTGAGTTGTTGACATTTTCTCAATAATCTCCATTCAGTCAGATCTTGATAGTGGTATTATTTCAAACATGGAGACGATTCTCATGGTTGATATTGGAGAGGGGAACTCTAGGGCTCAACAACACTCAAGCTGGGGCCGCTACTTTGGAAATTTCTTCAAGGGAATCAGCTATCTCGTTTGCCCAAGTCTCGATTTCCTTCCAGTTGCGAAAATCCCCTATTGGGGTAGCTTCGCGGATAGTTGCAGATTTGAAAAACTGTCTAGAGAAGAAATCCAAGTCCTTCGGATCGAAAGCGCCGAAGAATATCCGATGTTCACGATAGTGCAATTCTTCTTTGAGCTCATCCAGCTCTTTAGGACCAGAAACGCTTGGATCCAGCAAATCTCTTCCCTTCGCATTCGTTTGGCTTGTTCCCGTCGGCCCGCTGCTGAACAACCAGACCGGTCGTTTGAATAATACTGATCTGTTTTTTAGAGCGAATTCTTTTGCTTCCTTCATCCAGTGAAACATGTACACGGCGCTTCCGATCACAAAAGCGTCATAGTCCCTAAGATCGTGGTGGTCATTCACTGCAATCACATCAGCATCAAAACCTCTCTGGCGCAGTTTCAATCCGATAAAATCAGCAATTCCTTTGGTGGATCCGTGTTTGCTTGCGAAGGCTACCAGGACTTTCACCTACGAACACCTCTATTTTCAAAGTAGCATCAATGTGTTTGGGCGTTTCCTCTACTTCTTGCAGTCCAGAGATAGACGAGCCAAATTCCTGCAATAATCAATAGAGCGCCCCAGAACCCCTGCCATGGCAGCTGAGGAAAGAAAATTCCCAGACCCGCCACTATTAAGATCGTAGCAAGGATGAGTGCTCCAACATGGGGACCCGGACGATTGTACCTCTCAGCCCTTCTTTCAGCCCACATCTGATGTCTTTGCTCTCGCCAGTCTCCGGAGGCAGGGTTGGGCTTCGGGGTACCAGTTGCAACCGCAGTACCACATTTCGGACAAAACAATTCATCAGCCCGAAGGCCTGCGCCACACTTGGCACAATATCGACTAAATTCAAGATTTGATTCAGTCATGTTACGTTCGCTTCCACTAAAATGATCCTGGGAAGGAAGCCCTAGATATCAATGGGAGACGATTATCAACTCTGAGAATTGCAGGAGGCTTGCAATTCCATTAGCAAAGATTTGAGACGTCAAATTGTTTTTCTCAATTGGTCATTTCCCGTGCAGCAGGTGGATGCTCGAATGACGCCTTCGTTCAAGCTGTAGGGTTTTTCGGAGATCTTTGCAAGAGTACGGAATAACTATTGGTTCAATTCATCTCTATCCCGCATTTCCAAGAATACCGTCTCCTCGTGCATGTCCTCAATATGTTGCTGCAGTTTCTTTCGAGTTCCCATGTTTGAGTTGCAGTACGGACAAGTGTATCCCTTGACTGGTTCGACAATAGGTAAAGCTGAGGTTCTTCTATGACTTCCGCCAGTCAATTGGGCTTGAGTAACTGTGCCTACGAGAATGCCACCCTCGATCACCGCGAGCCTCCTGATTCCTCGATTCAACATTATTCTCTGCGCGTCGCTCACTCTTGCGTCAGCTTCAATCTTTTGAATCGGGGACGACATTATTTCTCTGACTCTTGTAACTTTCGCATCCTTCTCTTCGGCGATTACTTTGCTCAAGAGGTCCCATTCCGTTAGAATCCCAATTGGTTCATCTTTCATACTTGCATTTTCCGCGACTATTACGCTACCCGTCGTTTTGTCCCGCATTAGTTTAGCGGCATCTGTAACGGCATCATCGGCAAATACGATGATTGGAGGACGAGAGAACTTTGAAACGGGCTGATTCAGGAAATCAGTGTTTGTTTTCTTGACCTTTTTTCTCGGTACCGATTTCTTGACCAAATTTCTCTGAAACTCCTCGCGCCCTTCTGAAGGGCGAGTCCAAATCAACAAGTTCTCGAAATTTAAGCGCACGGACGATTGTCATCTTTGAGAATCGCCGCCGAGATTATATTTTCGCGCGAACAATCATCACACTTGTGTTCATAATTGACTTTAAACCCCCAACTTCTGATTCAACGAAGCCTATTCTTTGAGTTCCGGATCTAAATTGCTGATTATCATAACTTCTCGGTAACGCGGATCTTTTCGCGCGTTCTCGAATAAAGGAGAATACCGGAGTAGCGCGGGATCCAAAACATGTTCTCGGGCTGCCTGTTCCATCAATTGGAAAAAGCCATCGGTGTCTCCCAGATAATACTTAACGATAGCAATGTGTCTCGATAGTGTTGCCCCGCCTGAAAAATCTCGTTTAAGTTGTTCGACAGTCTTTTCCGCGGTTTCTCTGTCACTTCTTAGAGCGGCAAGCTTCGCCCTTGCACTAACGACACGGAAGTCGTTTGGGTAGCGTCCCTCGAGCAAGGCTTGCTCCTTTTCAGCTGCAGTGTAATCGCCCTTGGCACAGTAGAATTCCTCCTTCAAAATTGATATGACAAAAGGCGTGATGCTCAAGTTCTTATTTGCAAGTTCATAGAAATCAGCGTCCCTCCCCATGTAGATGTACATCCGGCCGAGATAATCAATGGTTTGGGTATCCAATGGATTAAGGGAGTGCGCCTTTTCAAGCAGCTTAATTGACGTGAGTGGATAGCCTTTCGACGCCTTCACAATTCCCAGAATATTTTGCGCCTCGGCTAGATTTGGATTCAGTTCGACTGCCCTAGTTGCCTCTATCTCGTCTAAATCTCGCTCGTCTTCAAACCAAGCTACAAGAGCTAGGAGATAGTGTGCGTCCGCGAGATCCGGCTCTATCTCAAGAGCTTTCCTCGCAGCAGATCTAATCCCCGAGACAGATTCATCAAACGAAATGTAATTTCTGTAAGCCAAATTTGAGTAACATTCACCCAGGGCGATGTATGCACGTGTGAAGGACGCATCTAGTTTGGTCGCCTGAATGAGAAGCTCCAGTGCCTGTTTGATAGAACTGTCAGAAGCTTCAGTCATGAGGTGCCTAGCCTTGAGGTACAGGTTGTAGGCCTCCATGTTAATCGAATGTGTCTTTTGAATCGGTTTGCCCTCCGAGGATACTAGTCTGACCATTAGTGCCTCAGCCACTTTCTCTGCAATTTCACTCTGCATTACAAAGACGTCGTTCAACTCTCTGTCAAAGTTCTGAGCCCAGACGTGTCTATCGGTGGCGGTGTCGATCAGCTGGGTGGAAATCCTTATTCTGTTGCCCGCCTTTCTCAGGCTTCCTTCGAGGACGGAACCGACTTGCAGTTCTTCCGCAATTTGTCTGACGTTCTTGGCAGAGCCCTTGTATCCCATGATTGAAGTGCGGGAGATAATGCTCAGACCTCCCACGTTTGAAAGCGTGGAGATTATTTCCTCAGTCATTCCGTCTGCAAAGTAAGAGTCGTTTGGATCTGGACTCATATTAACAAAAGGCATGACCGCTAATCTTCGTCGATCAAGGTTCATCGCCTCTGGATCTGAATCATTCGGTCCACCTTGTGCAGGAAGCGGGATTATCTTGAAGACCTCTATTGGCCGGGTTACGTGTTTTAAATTCTGCAGTCCGAGAGTTTGAAACTTTGTATTAGACTTGTTCCACACATGATCATAGACTTGCCTAGTGACACATACACCATCGTCGTCAGCGAGGGCTTCAATCCTCGAGGCAATATTTACCGTATCGCCAACAATGTCTCCCTTGGATTCTACCACGTCTCCCAAGTGAATGCCGATTCTCAGATGTATTGCTCGATCTAGGGCAGAAGCTTTGTTGCTTTTCTTTATTTCCGTTTGTATATCTTGAGCGCACATGACTGCGTCAAGCGCACTTGGAAATTCAACTAGGAAGGCATCACCAATAGTCTTTATTTCCCTTCCTCGATGTCGATGAAGAATCGGCCGTACTATCTCTCTCTGTTTATCGAGTAAAGAAATTGAAAGAGCTTCGTTCTCTTGACTAAGAGAGGTGAATCCTACCATGTCAGTAAACATGATAGCTGCGAGTTTCCGTGTCGGTTCTTCAGCCAAGATTTTCTCGCGATCCTAAATCTACTCGGAAGTTATAAGGAAGTCAAACCTTTGTAATCAAATCTCCTTTTCACGCAAGTGTCAGTGGCGAACCAAGTAGCCTCCGTCCACGGGCAAAGCGACCCCGGTGATCCACTCCGCTTTCTCTGAAACCAGAAAGGCAGCTGCCATGCCAATATCGGCAGGCATTCCCAGTCTTTTTATTATTGCATTGTCGACCGCTTCCTCCATCGCTTTAGCATAATCCGGCTTTGAGCTCATCCATGATCTGAACTGCGCCGTGTCGACATTTCCCGGAAGAACGCAGTTCACCCTTATTCCGTATTTGCCCAGATCCTTTGCCATTGCAGTCACCATCGCAATAATTCCTCCCTTTGTCGCTGAGTAAGCAACCTGATCATCTTCACCACTCACCCCACTTATAGATGAAGTAAAGAGAATTGAACCGCCGCTCTTTTGGAGCGCAATCTGCTTTGCAACCAACTTTGCAAAGAAAAATGATCCTTTGAGGTTTATATCGACAAGGCGCTGCCAGTCGTTTTCGTCGGTATCGAATGTCGACTTGAAACAGTTAACTCCTGCATTGCTGAACAGAATGTCCACCTTACCGAAAGTCTTGACGGTTTCTGCGATAACTTTCTCGATGTCCGCGATTTTGGACACATCAGCATTTACGAAAATTGCATTATGATTACCTGTTTCTCTAACGAGTTCAAGAGTCTCTTTGCCAGTAGCCTCGTTCCAATCTACGATCACTAACTTGGCACCTTCCTTGGCAAATTCTATACACGACCCTCGTCCAATTCCGAAACCTCCTCCGGTTATTATTGCAACCTTGTTTTCAAGCAACGCCATGATGAGTTATTCGTGCAGCGAGAAGCTTTGTCATGCTTTACAATATTTCTCGTGACGCTGTGAAATTGAAACCCATGCAGAATCGACCTATCCAGTTTCCTCTTGCTGGGGATAAGTGATTTCTTCTCCCCTTACTTTGGCCCAAGGAGTCAGAGTGTGTACTTTACTACTCGTTTCACTGAATATGTTGATAGTCTTAATGTTTCGGATCAGCAACGCATCTGCGATCAACGATCTATGACATCTCCATGGGACGGCTTCAGCGCACATCAAGACTATAATTTGACTCTTCGAAAGATCAACAATCTTCGTCAGAGCAGATTTGAATTCACTGGTCTGCATGTAGTCTGCATAACCGCGAAACGAGGAATTCCTCCATCCTTTGTTAATCGAATCTGGTTGAGCACGTCGTAGGCCCCCGAGTCCCGGCATATGGACATAGTTGATCTTTGAAGCTTTCAGGGACTCTTCTATAGTATCTTCGTTAAACTGAGGATTGTGTCTCGACCGTGGAACTGTCCTAACGTCGACAACTTCTTCGACTCCATAAGCGCTCAAGATCTCAATGAAAGCTTTAATGGATCTAGTTGAGTGCCCGATCAAATAGATAATATTGGGTATGTAATTTGAAGGGTCACTACCAGCCGATGTATCTGCATTCTCGCTCATCTAAACGCCGGCATTACCTCCCTTGCAAATAACTCTAAGCCGTCCGATGATGGAACATCCAAGAACCATAGCATGAACTGGGTAACTCCAAGCGAAGTAAATTGCTTGATTTTCGCGATGCAGTGCTCGGGAGTTCCGGAGATACAATTCTCAAGAATGTCACCTGGAATCAGCTGGAGGGATCCTATCTCGTCCGAAACTGCCTGCTTCCGTAGCAGAGAAACTTTTTCCTTGTGATCCTTCTCGTTTTTTCCTATTATGACATGCATGTCAATAGTCTTCGCAAGTGACTCTCGATTCCTACCTGACCGGTCGCAGTAGGAGTGCACTTCATTCAATTTCGTACTATAGAAATCCGGCGTAGGATCGTCCCCGATGTTCCAACCGTCTCCCAGCTCCACGGCCAGTTTTAGGGCGCGCGGCTGTATCGCTCCCACGATGACTGGAGGTCCACCGGGTTGGACGGGAGAGGGCTTACAGATCGCGTTTTCAATCGTGTAGTATTTTCCGTCAAATGTTGCACCCGATCCGTCATTACTCCACATGTGCTTCATGAGGATAATTGCCTCTCTCAGACGATCAATTCTTTCTCCAGGACGGGGGAGCGGGATTCCATATCCCGAGTGTTCTACGGGATTCCAACCTGTTCCGATGCCTAAAAGCATCCTACCGCCCGAGATACAATCGAGCGTCGCCGCCATCTTTGCGAGAATGGATGGGTAGCGAAAAGTGTTTGCCACGCATAGAGTCCCCAATCCGATCCTATCAGTCAGGGTGACAAAAGCACCCAAGAGCGTCCATATTTCGAAAATCTCACCTTCTCTTCCCAGCTGCAGGTGATCTGGCATCCAGATGCTGTCGTAACCGAGGGCTTCTGCGTTCAAAAGCAGTTCTTTCGTTATCTGCCAGTCTATCTTTTCGTAAAGAGGTGTATCGCGATGGACGCCTCCTCCGCCAGCGAAAGTGGGTACTTCAAAGCCGAACTTGATCTTATTGTTAGGTGTGCTTCCCAAAGACATGCCCTGTACTCCTGAATTATTCCCTCGATTGAAAAACTCATGCGTTCAAGGCAGACAGAATCAAAAAGAGAATGTTGATGGGTAGTAAACAATCATTATCACGGATGATAATCGTCGAACGAATTAAAATCGAATGAATGACAATATGACATATTGTAAATAGCGAGGAGAAGGGAACACTGCAATCAATGGAGCGCTGCTACAAGTGCGGCAATGATGTCCCACAGGAGGCAGTTTTTTGTCCCTCCTGTGGTGCAAGGGTGAGCAACAATTCGAGATGGGGCTGGAACTGGCGTCGTAGCGGCTCAGATTGGAGAGAGCCGACAGACTGGTGGGGACTGGTAACCGCGGCCGGGTTTCTTGTAATAATTCTGTTTACTTTTGCTCGCTATCCGGATGTGTTTTCAAGAATAGGAGCATATCTAGAGAGTTGGGGAACGTTTGGGCATCCCGTGCTTCCTCCCTATTCCTTGGGTGAGGTCCTTATCTACTTTATCAATGCCTGCGGCGTCTGGGGACTCTTAGCGGCCACTCTCAGATTTATCCTTACGAGCCAAGTCTCGAGGTCAGCAAGGGATGGGGTTGGAGCTCTCTTTTCACTTTACACCGCAAGCATCCTCGGACAGTTCTATGTGCACTCGTTAGACGGGTGGGGACTCGTTGGCATGTGGATTGTGGGACTTGTTGCTGTGATAATAGCAGATGCCCTAATTACAATCTTCTTACCTCGCAGAATTTCGATGCACGAACGAGCAGTGCAGTGGAATCCAAATACGAACTAAGATGGCACTTTTGTTAGACTCTAGTTGATTAGCGAAAAACAGCGCGGGACACAAGAAGACAGTTTCAAATAGACTGCTTAGGCCACACCTGATATCGTCCATCACATGGCGGTCTTAAATTGAATCCCGAGAGTACAGCTTCTTTGCAAGGTCCGAAGAATATCCTAGTTGCAGTTGACGGGTCAGAAATTTCTGGAAAGGCGATTGCGTTTGCAATAATGGTCGCGAAGCTCTCTTCTTCATCTCTGACTATTTTGAATGTCATTCAATTGCCGGGGTTTCTTTCGATGCAAGAGCCAACGATGAGTCGGACAGTCGATAAAGTACTGGACGATTACAAAAGAAAAGCTAGGGAAACCATCACGCCCTTTATGGACAACGCTCTTTCAAAGGCCAAGGCTGAAGGAGTTCATGCGTCATCTGAAATATTGGACATGGGAGATTCGCCCGTCAAAGTGATTACTGATTATGCTGAAACTCACAAGGTTGATTTGATCATTGTTGGAAATCGCGGACTCGGTGGCTTCAAGAAATTGTTGATTGGGAGCGTCTCTTCAGGCATAGTCAATCATGCTCATTGCAGTGTAATAGTTGTAAAGTGACTTATAGAAACCCGTCACACGCGATGGATACTCGATCTTTGATATGGGTACGACTGCTTCTCAGGTCATGTTTCGTCCATCTGGTAGATTTCGTGGCATATGCATTTTCTGCACACACACTTCGCTAAAATACATTCGGAAATGCTGGCGTGACCGCAATAGGTACAATGTTTCGATGTTGAGTTAGGCATGGATGCTCTACCTGAGATTATCTTTTGATTTTTTCGTCAGTCTCAAAGTTGATGATCGAGTTAGATATTTTTATCCTGCCCACGCTTAATATTCTCTCGCATTTGAGGAATGAAGAGACTTTGTGTCGATCATGCGAATCTCTCACTATCTGCCGATGCTCCTGTGCTCGACCCTTCAAGAGGTTGCAGGCAATCGCTTTGAAATGCCGAAAGGAAGAGGCCACGGCACCTTTTTCGACAAGATGCAACGAGTGTTTTCATATGGTAACCTGGAAAGTTAGATTGTACGGGGACTATCATTTTTGATAACCTGTCAGTTTTGATATAGATCGACCTTCTCCTTCTCAAAGGACTAATGGTCATTTATGACACGAAGTTGAAGAACGAGTACGTCGCGAGAATGCATCCGTAAGCCGTGATAGTTGCGCCGAGGTCGAAGTGAAGATTGATTGGAGAGTTCGAGACAAGGATCCCGTCGATTGTATAGACAGAATAGAGGCTTATCGTCAATAGGGCAACGATGCAAACAATTGCAGATCCTTGTGAAAAACCGGTCAATACTAAACTATCACCGTGACAGAGTGCTGTTCATGACTTGATTACTCGCCTAAGATGCAGCTATGAAAACGTGATATAAACCGCGAACACGATTCTCACAATTGAAAACGTCACGCCAGCTCTTCTATGCAAAGTAACAGAACACGATTTCAATATTAGTTAGTACTGATTATCAGAATCGAGAATTGACGCAACCCCTTTTACTGACGTGCTTATGATTCAAATTCTGATCTTATGATGCAGGAAAAAAGAAGAAAGAGCAGATCCTTCTTATTCCATGACATACAAAATCTTATCAGAAATGATGCCTTCGTACTAACCGTTGCGATGATCCTCGGAGCCGCTTCGCTCTTACTGCTCTTCAGGTAACATCTTCTAGTAACAATAATATTGGAATAGATCGTGGGCCGATCAGGAGAGCCTTCTCGGCCCGAAATCAGAATATGATTATTCTCAATATTCGGCCGGATTTCTTCTCTAGTTCATAGCTCTTGTATCGCTCATCCCGTATACGTTCGGGTCTAAGTCCAATAAGCCCGAGACTCATAGGTAACTCTCAATGAGAAGCGCAACGTGAAATGATGATCTTGGAGCAAGACAGAAAGGATGCGATCGTACATGCGATAACGGACGAGTACATGAGAAAAATTCTGCTCTTGACGATTTCAAAAGCAAAACCGGTCGAAGAGATCTCCAGAGAAACCGGAATACCGATCAGCACTTGCTACAGAAGAGTGCATGAAATGTTCGCTCTTAGATTACTAAGAATTGAAAGAACTACAATTACTGACGAAGGAAAAAAATTCGAGACATTTCGCAGCGTGGTGAAGGAAGCAACCCTCAGATTCTCTGCTTCTGGCGAATTGTCTGTAGAGGTCACTCTTCAGGACAGAGAACCTGATGAGAGATTGACGAGAATGTGGGACGCAATTCGCAAACCGAAGGAACTGCCGGAAATTATCTTTGCGTAGAAAGCGAGAAATTCTGGACATGGATCCTTGGCGAATCTTCGCCTTCGTAAAGAAATTCTAGAGGGCCTGTTTCGCTCCACAGTTAGGGCAGAATGTGCCTGAAATAGGCAACTTTGTGCCACAGCTTGGGCAGAACTTTGTCTCGCCGGGTTGCATTTGCGGCGGTGGCGGCGGCGGGCTCGCAACTGGGGCAGTTCTCGACCGGTTCGAATAGAAGTAAACGACCAGTAGTATCGGCAATAGCGGTTGATAGAATGCGGAGAGGAGGCCACTGACTACTGGACTTGCGATTCCGAACGGTGCACTTATCGCGCTGACGATCAACGAAGCTATGATGATAATTATTGCAAGGATGAGGAACGTCACGAATGTCTTAAGCCATCTTTTGCTTACGAGGACCCGGCTCCTGCCCATGCTATCGAGGACTCCCTTGTTCTCGATTATAAGGACCGGAAATGCGAGAGCGAACATGATCGCGAGAATAATGCCAGGAATGATTAGAGCAATGAATCCCAAGATAACTATGATGCCTACAACTATGGTCAGCGCCCAGATCCAGACTAGTTTGGACGCCGCAAATCTGACGGACGCGCTGAGGTCTGCCTTCCCTTTCTCTATTTGTTCAGAAGCGAGCTTGATCGCACCGCCCTGGGCTATTGGAAAGAAAATAACCGTCACGATAAAAGTTATCGCGAATAACGGAAGCAAAGCCCCGAAGAACGCAGAAAAGTAGCTTGAGAATTGTTGGGGCGTTGGATTGGTCGGCAAAGTCGGTAGAACGAAAGCATGCTGACCCACCGCAGTGAGGACTCCAACGATTATTTCAACCACCGCAAACAGAATGAAATATTTTACAAAGTCCCGTCGGTATATTTCGAAGGTCTTCGAGATAACCTCTCCGACACTCAATTCACGGTTGATACCTTGGTCGGGTTGCATTGGCATGTTATTTCATCGGTCAGTTAAATACGAATTGCTACGTCGATATAACAGGTAAAGACGATTCTCAACGTGGAGAATTAGATCTCTAAAGCGTCCGTAACGTAACCCTTCTTCATTATTGAATTCAAACGGGCAGTTAGGCAAGCATCTGAGCGTTTCCCTTTTGAAAGAGCTCATAGAAGAACGAGTACCCTTCCCTTTCATAGATACGACGTACAAGATCTCTTTCGGTGAGGACGCCGACTAGGCCTCGACTATCTACTACTGCAAAGCCTCCGGTGCCCATCTCACGCATCAGGTAGGCGGCGTTTCCGCAATCTTCCTTCGGGTCAATCAATGGCATGGGTGATTGCATTACAGTTTTCACGGGCTGGTCGATCGCAAGATCAATATCCAGCATCTCGTACGAGATCATGCTCTCAAGGTATCGAAGGATCATCTTGTTTGTGATCATACCAGTGACTGAAATCCCAGTCGATCCATTTTTCAATGACGGGACGACCGGGAGCCTCCTGACTTTTTCTATGCTCATTAAGGACAATGCGGAAAAAATCGAATCCCGTTCTGTTGTGGTTACAACTCGGTCGGTCATGTAATCCTCGACTCTTACTCCGAAGGGAGCATATGCTGCTAGGATGGAGACGATGTCTCGCAACGTGACGATTCCGATCAGTTTTCCCGCGGATTTTTTCTCAAGAGATGACGAACCAAGTCGTGCATTCATTGCACTCTGTTCACTATGAAAATCTCCGTGTTCAACGATTAACAGAGAACCAATATTCTTCTCGCCGATTACTCTTATTGCATCCAGTATCGTCAGATCTGGTCCGATCGTAACTGGATTAGGATTCGCGATTGTTGAGACACGCGAATTTAGTGATGACAGCAGGGTCTTGCTCAATTCGCCACTAGTCGCGAGATTATCGATTAGATCGCCCGCAGAGATAATGCCAGCCAGTTCCCCATCGCTGACGACCGGAAGATGTCTAAAGCCCCTATGTGCCATTATTCTTAGAGCAGTTCGAAGGGTGTCCTTTGATTCAATGACGCTTGTATATCTTGTAAGCAGATGCCACCAGTCTCTAAACGTTAGTGTTTCGACTCGCGATAGAGAACTGTGCTTACCAGAAGTATTGTTATTATGCTGTCTTGACAACCCTATTCTAGTACCAGAAGCGAGACCGCTCCTATTAATCCAAGCACACAATTATCAAAGATGATATCGGCACCTTATCCCAATTCTGAAGGCACGATTGTCGAGCTGAATTCACCTTTCCGAATTGTAGCTCAATCCAAGACACCAGTGAGTCAGCTGTCGACTTTTCCAAAAATAGAAGGGAGGCGGGGAAACGATGTTTCCCGCTTGCTTTTGCTTACGTGAGTGTTGTCAGTACTTCTGTAGAGTCTTTAGAACGAATCCGAGACCACCGAGAGCTGCTCCGATGACTGCCAGGACTACGAATCCGCCAATCCAGTTCTCAAGTGGACCGAGATAGTTCACGTGGACTTGGAGCGGTGTGTAGCCAAGGCCCCCGCTGGAAACTGCTGTTGCTGCGTATCCAGCCATGTAGCCCCCGTAAATCATAAGGAGCATTGATACAGCGACCCCGATGTTCATGAGTAGATAGTGTCCCCAAGCTAGAAGGTTAGATAATCCGTGGTACGTCTTTCCCTGCAGTCCTTCAAAGTAGAAGTAAAACATCGATGTTACAGCAACTGCTACAACGCCCACTACTAGATAGAGAATGTAGCCAGTGAACATCCACGTTCCACCTCCTCCACCTGCAATTACTCTAGCCGGGCTGAAGTACGAGTTTATGCCCAGATAGGTTTGGGGTTCCACGATGAGCAATGTGACAATGGCTGCTATTAGTCCTTGAATCACTGCTGCCCAGATGAATCTGCTTGACCATTTACTTTCGGTCACCGATATTTGTCTTACCGGCGCTTTTACTTGATTCGTCGTCATTTCTTCTTTCACTTGTGACTCATCTATGGGTCACCCTTACTTAAAGCGGGTAGACGATCATCAATTCTGATAGCAAGTCCAGAAAATCCGAACTAGTTCGGGAACAAATGCAGAGTGTGTCTCGAATTCTAGGAGAGTACCATCAATTGTGCTCCAGCTCATTAGTTTAGGACATCAGTGTCCTAAACTCTCCGAGATTTGCTACAACTGGGCCACCGTCAGGATCCATATCATGTGCGTGTGATTCGTGAAACAAAAGCCATCGAGGCAATTGGCATAATATGCCACTTTCTGCAGGCTCGCGCAAAAGGTCCAATTTTTCGCGCTAAAGAGCTTGAAACGAGCTCTTTTGACCGATCCTCAGCAGTGATAATCGTATTCCGATCTTATATCACCAGCTCTCCCCAACATCACATGATGAAAGATGGCCTCTTTATCTGATGCAAAGACTCTAGGCGGAGTCGGCTCGATCCTAGTTCTTCTTACACCTCTACCCTATGCGGGTTGGGTGCTGGGCATCGCCGGCTTTGTAATGTCTCTTGTTGCAATAAAGTACATTTCTGATATCGTAAAAGACGAGAAGATTTTCAACAACATGCTCATCTCGATTTTGCTTGCAATTGGTGGCATCGTTGTCGGCACCTTCGTTGTCCTTGGTGCATTCTTCCGCGTACTCGGGATGGGCTCGTTTGTGGGATCGACCTTCGTGCCTGCTACCTCGATCACTACAGGCGACTGGATTGGTTTTGCTGAATCGATCATCGCCGGACTGGTGGTAGTTTGGGCGCTCCTGATTGCTTCATCGGTTTTCCTGCGCCAGAGCTACAACAGAGTAGGTGCAAAACTGAACGTCGGCACCTTTGGAACAGCAGGACTGCTCTATCTCATCGGGGCTGCTACCTCAATCATAGCTGTAGGATTCCTCTTGATCCTCGTCGCCCAAATAATGCTGGCAATCTCGTTCTTTTCCATCAAGGAAAGTGCGCCGCTCCCAGCACCCGGACAACCAATCCCAACATACGCTGGAGGTAATACAAAATGAATGTCGTCGAAGAAAAGACAAAGTCCGGTCCTCCTATGGGATTGATCGTCGCGTCAATCCTAGGAGTGGCAGGTTGGCTGGTTTTCATACTGCTCTACGCGTTGTACTGGTCAAAGGGCTTTTCCCTGTTTCAGAATCTGATCGTCACGGTGGTGTCGTTTGCAATCGCGGGACTCCTTATCGGAGCAATGTGGGTAGCTTTCGCCCCAAGAGAATATCTGCGCGGGAACTACTAGATTTCCTCAGATGACTGGTCCCTAAGACTGTCAGGGACCTTTGCGTAGACATCCGTGATGAGACTATCTTTGGGAGGATCTGGAATCGCTTCGGTGGATTTCACGGCTGCGTTGACTTGCTCTTGAACTTGTTCAGCCAGTTTCTTTTCCAACTCTTTTGTCATGACGGACATCCCCAAGAGCTTATCCCTCATCACCGTAACCGGATCCTTCTTTTTCCATTTTTCAACCTCTGCGTTCGTCCGGTATCTTTTCCAGTCGTCCGCAGACGAGTGCGGACTGTAGCGATAAGTTACGCATTCTATAAGAGTTGCAACTCCTCCAATTGCTCTCTCACGCGCTGCTGAAACGGCAGCTTGAACAGCGAAAAAATCATTCCCGTCAACGGTCTCACCCACTATGCCGTAAGCTCTCGCTTTCATTGAGATATTTTTTGAAGCGGTCTGTCTCGTGACCGGCACCGAAATCGCGTACTGATTGTTTTCGCAGATGAAGATGCATGGCACTTTGTAAACGCCAGCAAAATTAAGTGCGACGTGAAACTCGCCTGAGGAAGTCGCGCCATCGCCCAAATACGAGACCGCAACAAGATCGTCTTCCTTTTTCATTTTCGCTGCCATCGCATACCCGACGGAGATCTGAAGGTTGCTAGCAATCGGCGCTGCGTTGCTGAAAATTCTGTACTCCCGAAACGAATAGAGATTCGGCAGGTCTCTACCCTTCATTTCGTCCGAAGCATTTCCAAAGTATCGATTCATGACCTTCTCCGGCGGCACCCCGCGTGCCAGCAAGACCCCCTGATCCCTGTAGTAGGGGAAGATGTAATCGTTTGGCTTCAGCCCGTAAACGCTACCCACTTGAGTCGCTTCGTGCCCGGCCGAGGAAGTGTAGGAGCCAATCTTGCCCTGGTTGTGGAGCGAAAGAGCCTTCTGATCAAGCACCCTGGTCAGAAGCATTGTACGGTATGCGGCAAGGAGTTCTTCCTTTGTCGATGAAGATTTCTTCAGGGAGCCTCCAGCCGGACGACCTTCTTCGAGCATTCTATGTCAACTTGCGGGGTGCGAATTGGTACTTATACTCTCTTTTTTGGCGAATTAATCTGGCCGAATGTGATTACTAAGCTCAGGAAGACTTGCCCTCTGCTCTTTGTTTCAAAGCCAGATTCATTTCAGCAAACCCGCGGGCTGTATCGTTTCTGAGCATTCCCGTCAAGAATGGAAGCAAAATTCCCCCAAAAAGCTCGCGTTGAATAAATTTCACTCGCTTGCCTCCCTCGAGCAGCTCAATATGCAGTATGTGCTCGCCATCGAATAATCCCGGAACGCCGAAATGACCAATCCATCGTAGTTCATGGTTTCTATCCGCTGCAAGGACTGTGGGTTTCATCGACAAACCTCTTGCTCCTGAAGGCTGTATGAACACCGTCAGTTTCTTGCCAACTTCTAAATCTCCCTTTATGCTCCTCATAAACGGGTTCCAGTTGGGAAAACTGGCAAAGTCGGACAGGATACGCCACACCTTTTCCGGGTTGGCTTCAATTTCTATTTCGCTGTACAACTCCTTCCTGTTGAATCCAATATTTCGGAGCTGAGCGCCAACAGACAATTTACTCGAACCAGATACCGTTCCATTGTTCGCTTTCATTGCTGATATGTTTAGCATGTTTGTAGTAGCAACCAGATGCAGATTATAGGTAGAAGGATAACAACCGGATTGTCTAGGCAACATTGTTATACATTGTATGACATGGGGCCAACTCGACTTGAGCGCAAGGAAACCAAAACAGAAAAAGAAAACGGTGTTGCGAGTCAGCAGGATAAGTCAGGAATTGGATGAACTGCTCCAGAGGGATGCGGAAAACAAGCGAATGAGCGTGAACGCTCTTGTCACCTCGATACTCACAAAATATTGGGAGTGGGATCGCTACGCGGAAAAATTTGGCTTCATGTCATTGGGCAGGGAGATAGTCATCGCAATGCTCGAATCAGCCGATCAGGAGAAGCTCGAAAAGTTTGGAGACGAGCTCGGCGCGCAGCTCACAAAGCAGTTCATTCTTTTCTGGTTCAAAAAAGTCAACGTCGAGACGTTTCTTGCGTACATCACGCTTGTCAGCAGGTACGGCGGAATCACAAAAAGTGAAATCGAGGCCGAGGGACGTGAATACACCGTGAGCTCCCTCCATGATCTTGGACCAAAGTGGTCCTCGTTTTTGAAACACTTTATCGACAGCGGGTTGAAATCCACTCTGGGCGTCGTCGCCGAGTTTGAAACGACGAAAAATTCGGTCATTGGAAGGTTCACCGTTTCCTAGAGCAAATTTGATAATCTCAGTCTGAGGCTCGCAGCTGTTTTCATGACAACCGTTCAGGAACTGGCATCCGACCTGATCGCATACCCGACAGTCTCGCCGAAGGGAAACGAGAGGGAGTCTGCAAGGTACATTTTCGATTACTTGAAGGATCTGAAAATCGAAGATTCGGAGGTGGACATTCACGAATTCGACGGCACGAGAGCAAACGTGGTTGCTACCTTCGGCGCGACAAAAGAGCCCGGTCTGTTGCTCTCCGGACACATGGACGTCGTCCCCGCCGGAGAGTCGTGGCACTCCGACCCATTTAGAGCGATCGCCAAGGATGGTAGGCTATTCGGAAGAGGAGCCTCTGACATGAAGGGTGGGCTTGCTTCGATTCTAAAGGCCGTTGAAAACTCGATAAAGAATTCTCCTTTAAAACACCGGCTGGTCTTCGTTGCAACCGCCGGCGAGGAAACGGGTTTCATCGGAATGCAAAAGTTGATCCAGAATTCAATTGTGACGCCAAAGAGCACAACTTGCGTAGTAATCGGAGAACCCACGGATCTTCGCCCGGCCCGCGCGCATCGCGGCATTTATCGATTGAAGCTCAGCTTCTTCGGGAAGAGTTCGCATGCAAGCACTCCCGAAGCCGGAGTCAATGCCGTTGAGTACGCATCCAACTTCGTTTCGGGCCTGGATGGGATAAGGACGGTACTCGAAGAAAAAAAGGATGCACTACTTGGTATCACTACTCTTACTCCGACAATGATGAGCGGTGGAATCGGGGAGAACGTGATTCCACCCAATGCCGAAGTGGTCCTGGATAGCAGGCGGCTTCCGGTCCACTCCGCCGAGTATGTTCGGTCCAAGATCGACGAGCGGTGCAGAGAATTGAAAATCAAATACGAGATCACAGAACTCGTTAATCACCTGCCGCTGGACACGCCGGAGGGAAATTTCCTTACCAAGCTTGCAGAAAGCATAACCGGCTCTAAATCCGTTTCCTGCGCATTCGGAACCGAAGGCTCGCTGTACGGAGGTGTTCTTGGAATACCGACCGTCGCGCTAGGTCCGGGTTCGGTTGAGCAGGCCCATGTCGTTGATGAATCTGTTGATCTCGCGCAGCTGGATAAAGCAATCCAGATTTACTCTGCTTTCATAAAACAGATCTGCCTTTAGAGAAATGAAAGCTTCATACTAAGAATTAATTTGGGCCGTTAAATTTCAGTATAAGCCCCCCGTCGGAGGTGATCTCATGCGCGTGTGAGTATAGCATGCGCTAGCTCTGTATGAAGCTCTTGACCATCCTTTGGTCCATTCGCTTTATGAGTGCGATCACGAATTTTATCGTGCTCTCGATATCCCTGGTATCGACGATCGACTCGTGCGAGTGTATGTGCCGCGTCGGTACTGTGATCACCAGCGAGGGACAGCCTGCCTTGTTCAGGTTAAACCTCGCCGCATCAGTACCCCCCTTGGTAACAACCGACAGCTGGTACGGAATTCCTTCGGCTTCGGCAGTTTCGATTGCGAACTTTTTGAACTCCTGATTTGGGATCATGGACGCGTCAAACGTAAGTATGCCTGGCCCCCTGCCGAGTTTCGTGGGTGCTTCACTTGGCTTTATCCCGGGTACATCCCCTGCAATGTCCACCTCGAGTGCAAACGCTGCATCTGCATCCACCACGCTTGCAACCGTGCTAGCACCGCGCAGCCCCACTTCCTCTTGGACCGTCCCGCCTACAAATATCGTGTTCGGATGCTCGATTTTTTCCTGAGAAATTCGCCGAAGTACCTCCAGTCCAACGAACGTTCCCACGCGGTCATCAAACGCCTTTCCGATCGCGATCCTATTCCGGCGAACCATCGTAAACGGCGTCCACGGTGCTGCGGGATCTCCGATACGAACGCCTAACTCTTCCTGTGCTGTTTGCGCGCTGTCTGCCCCGACATCTATGAACATGTTTTCCTTCTTGACCACCTTTTCCTTTTCCTCGTCTGTAAGCAGGTGCGGAGGCTTTGCGGCGATGACCCCGAAAATGTCTCCCTTTCGCGTCCTGACTGTCACGCGGTGCCCGAGCAAAACCTGATCGAACCAGCCACCGAGCGGGCCAAAGGCAAGGTATCCGGTGAGAGGATCAATTCCTGTCACGACGAACCCTACTTCGTCCATGTGTCCTGCCATCAGGATCCTGGGCGTTTCGCTAGCTCCCTTCTTTTTCAAAATGACCGAACCGATCTTGTCGTACAGTATTTCGTCTGCGTACTTTGAACCCTCGCGCTTCACGATTGCCGCGGTTTCCCGTTCAAACCCCGACGGCCCGAATGACTCGGACAGTTCTCTCAACAACGCGATGGAGCTAGCATCATCTTGCGAAGACATTTGGGAGCATCTCGAAGACCCGTCCGTATTTAACGATAAACCCCGGACTTGCCCGTTAGGGGTATCAACTGACAGCATAAGAAAGAGCCCATAATGTTACCTTAACAGTTCCAAGAGATTTTTTTGGAACGAGCTCATTCTGATCCCATGGAAAATGAATGCTTCGACATTCCGATTACCCAATAGAATCATCATGTCACAAAAATCTCAACAGATCTACAGCTTTCAAGTTTGAAATACTTTAAAGGAATTATCGAACGAAACTGGTCATCGCCCTAAACTTTTTCCGGCCGTTTATTTTCTTGAAGAACGGGTCTTATTTCAGTTTGGCTGGGGATAACCACGCATTTACTAAATCCGATCTCTAGCATACTGTTTACTATACATTCCTCTATGAAATTTGGAATAATCCTTTTTAGTTTCTCCTTCGCACAACTACGAGTGCGTCAGGAAATCTAATGTCGTCGACCTCACCAGAAATTCCAATTGAAAGTGGATCGTACTCTGATATGAAAGTGTGGGATGTCAACGCAGTTGCCGAGCCAATCATGCGGATCTGGCAGCTCTCCGAGGCGCTCTCCAGGATGTCGAGGAGAATACAAAAAAGGTATCCGAAGGAAGCGAGGATACTAAAGACCGCGAGCGAAGACGTGATCTACTCTTTTTACCGGGACATGAAAGAAAAACAGGAGGAGTACTTGAAAAACTCAAAGTCGAGTGAACAGTCTTCTGCAAAAGATCTCGACGCGGCTCATTACAGGCGGGAGATAGATCGTCAGGAAGGGCGCGGGAAGAGCAGAAGGTCTTATTCGAATGTCTGATCCGTTTAGCTCTAGATACAACCCCAACGAATCAGGCCGAGAGCACAGCTGCTTTGGGAAGATAAAGGCCATCCGAGAACGAACCGGGCTAGTTTTAACGCACGACGAAATTTCCTACCTTTGCGCCTACATCTGGCACTGCTCGAATCCCTCCGAATTCTACAAAAGGATGGATTCGATGAGCGATGAAGAACTGAAAAAGGTCGCGGAAAAGGCAAAGATCCACAAGCCAAAACTAACCGAGTACGAGTCGCTCCTCTACGCCTAGGCGGCAAAATCGATTTTAACGGGCGGCTCGACATGCCGCGTCAATGGCTGAAGAGAAATGGTACCCTTCAAAGTGGGGAGAGGACGACGAGATTGGCGCGGTTCTTTCAATAACGCCGCAAAAGATGATTGACGCAGCGCGCCTGGTAAAGATTGGCAGGACATTTAGCCTTGCGCACGTTCTCGAGGATGGCATACCGAGCGTTTCGTTTCATGGCCAGTTTCTCTACAGCACTTTTCATCGCCACAGCCTTGATCTAAAGTCGCCGGGAAAACTGAATGATGCGGGCGGGATGAATACGAGGATCGAGATGGCGGATCATACCGGCACGCACATCGACGGGTTAAACCACATTTCAATCGGCGACAGGCTGTATAATGGGAATCTGTCTGATGAAATCACTGGAACGTTTGGTACAACAAAACTCGGAATTGAAAAGACGCCGCCGATTTTCACGAGGGGGATTTTGATTGACGTTGCTGCATTTTACAAAGCATCCACGCTGGAAGGAGGACGCGCGATTACTGCGGAGGAGCTGGGTGAGTGCCTGAATGCAAGCGGCGTAGAAGTTACGAGTGGTGATGCTGTATTGATCCGCACGGGTTGGGGAAAATACTGGATGTCTGACAATTCCAAGTTTTTAGGCCCTGTCCCCGGCATCAATCTTTCTGCGGCAAAATGGCTTGAGGAGCGAGGAGCCTGCGTTGTCGGGTCGGACACCTGGAATGTTGAAGTCGATCCTGCAACGCCGATGCGAGGCGCGGATGCCGTTCACCAGCACCTGATTGCGAAAAGCGGCGTCAGGATGATCGAGAATCTCTATCTGGAAGAAATATCCCAGGAGAAAGTCCAAGAATTTCTTTTTGTTTGCCTGCCCTTGAGGATCAAGGGAGGTACGGGCTCGCCGGTAACGCCTCTCGCTGTTATCTAGCGCAGCGCCTGCACGAGGTCCTTGTAGTACATTTCCTTGAGCGTATTCGTGCAGTTGTGCGGGATGAAATCAATGGTGCAAAGAAACACGCCGCACGGGCAGTAGTAAGCTGCGACCCCTTCGTCACAGCGGGTGCAGAAAACCGTCCTGCTCACGATCTTTATTGTCTGCTTCACGCGCGGCCGGTAGACTTCGGAGTTCGATTTCTGTTGTTGCTGGGCCATTTCCTGGCTTCTGGAAGTGGTGGACGCGCACTCGGATTATAATAATGCACTTTTGAAGCAGATGTTCTACAATTTTTCACGGTGCAGAACAGCAGTGCAAAGTTTCCGAACGTGGAGAAGAATTATTCGAAGATGGAGGCTCTCGGCCTATGCAAGTTTCTTCCACAGCATCTCGGCATCGGCGCGGGTAATGTCAACAACGTCAACGATTGTGAACATTGACTTTGCCTCGCGGGAGTACCGTTTCATCTGGAGAACGGTGTCAACGAACTCGTCGTGGGTGATGCCGTACTCCTTCGGGCGGAAGAGAAGCCCCATTGCGTCCATCTCGCGCTCGACTATTGCCTCTTCATTGTTCTGAAAGTGCGTTAAGACGTAGATTCCGGTGCCGACGACCTCGCCGTGGACAAACCCCCGGCCCGTCAGTTCTTCCAGCGCGTAGAAGAAGAGGTGCTCGCTGCCTTCTTCTGGCCTCGCGCTTTTTGCCGCGAGCTGGACGGTGTTTGTGTCTATGTGCAGCTGCACCAGAGTCTTGATTCCCTTTTCCGTCACGTTTTTGATTTCGTTTGCGTTTCCAACGAGGGTGCTCAGAATTCGCCGTGACTCCCCCGCTGTTTTCTCATCGTAGGCTTCGCCGGTCTTTTCGTGAGCCAGCCACCAGTCGAACAAAGCTGTGCGGCAGGAGTAAATGTCGCCGGTGCCAGCGGTGTTCAAGCGCTTTGGCGCGGACTGGATCGCGGGGTAATCGATGATGATTTTTTCAGGAATCGTGCCGCCCAAATAGTTCACCTTGCCGTTGATTCGGACCGCGGAGGCCGGCGTTGCATAGGCGTTCACAGAAACTATCGTGGGGATGAAGACTGCCTTGCAGCCGCGCTTCCACGCAAAGTACTTTGCAGTATCAATTGCGATGCCGCCTCCGACACCCACGATGGTATCGACCTTGGGAAGCTCTCTCACAAGCCGGTCAAGATAATCGCTCTCCAGTCCCTCGGTCATGACGACCCTTTCCGGCTTGCCGCCGATGCGGTCCTTTACCAGACCCCATGGAACGTCCATCGTCATGACGGCGAACTTGCCAAAGGTGTCACCCTGGCCATCTACTTTGCCATAAACTACGTTAGCGCTCATATTGCAATCTTACTCGTTTTCAAGAACTAAAAAAGAAACTTACTCTGGCGGGATTTCTTTGAAAACGAGATCCAGATTGATGCCCTGTCTTCTCCGGTACCACCGGGAGAAGTAGAAGATGACGATGCCTCCGACTGCCAGCCCGATGGTAATGGGGTATGCAACTGAAGAGCCGCCGATGAAAGTGTTTGTGAACGATCCGTAGAGCAGGATGGACTGGACGATGACGGAGAAGATCCCGACCAGCGTGATTATTGGGAAGCCTCCGATCTTTGCTTTCACCCAGCCCGGCGACTGCTCGAAGACGGATTTCGCACGGAATGGAAAGACGATGCCCGCAAAACTCGTGATGAAGAACACGAGATTGAGCAATATGGTCGTGTTTGCAAACGCAACGCCGAAGCTCGTGTAGACAAAGAGAATGAGCAGCGCCTCCCCAAGAACGGCGGTAAGAATGATTGCCTTTACCGGGGAGCCAAAGCGCGGATTTACGTCGGCAAGGCGCTCTGGTCCAACGCGGTCAAAAGACCACGCGAACATGTTTCTGACAACCGGGATAAAGTCAGTTGGAGTTAGCCAGATCCACGCGAGACCAAAAGCGAGGGCGCCCAAAATCTCGAGGATTGGGTTTTGCGGGACTATTGTAAAGAGCGAATTTACCGAGACCGGCAGAGGGAGAGTGACGTTGCTGCAGCCGCAGCTTGCGAGATAGTTTGCGCCGGAGAAAAAGTCGTAGCCGAAGGCGTGGTAGATTCCGAAGGCCCACGCTGCAAACAAGATTCCGCCAATCACCAGACTGCCGACGATTGCAACCGGCATGCTCTTGGAGGCGCTCTTTGCCTCGCCGGCGCTGTAGGATGCAAAGTTGAAACCGATCAGCCCGGCCATCGCGTAGACGAGACCGCCGATAGTGCCGGACAGTGTTGAACCGGTCTTGTACCCGTGGCTGACTGCGGTCTGGACAATGCTGGAGTAGGTAAAGCCCGATGAGCCAAACATCGAGTTGAACGAGTTGATGAACGTGGTGTTTGAAACGGTCAGAAGGAAAAGGATGTTGACTATCGTTCCAATCATCACGATGAAAAAGAGAATTTTCATGAAGTTCCACACGGCCTTTCCCAGAACCAAGAGGATGGTCACACCAAGTATGAGTACGGTTCCGGTTGCGATCTCGCCCGGCTGCGTTGTAAACCAGGTCGAGTTCGAAACGAGCGCGGCGTTCCCGGTCATGTGGCCGATGGTTGCAACGAAGATGTTTAGAGCACTTGACGGAAAGACGTAGCCCGCGTCGCCGATGAAGCTGATTACGGTCAGAGTGAACAACCAGTTTGTCATAAAGCCCAGCGCGGGATGGATCACGCGGCTAACGTAGACGTAATCACCGCCGGTTCGCGGCATTGCGGCACCGAGCATGGCGTAGAGCAATGCGGGGCCTAAACCCACTAGCGGGATTGCAATGAGAAATGCAAGAAACATGTTGCTTTGCGGGAAGGCGTAAGGACTAAGCGAGACGATGAACACGATACCCACGGCGGGCATTATCTGGCCGTAGCTCAGATTGAAGAGATCAAATGGAGAGAGCGCCCGGACAAGACCGGTCGCGTTTCTTACGAAGACCTGTTTCTTTTCTTCCGGTTTAGACACGGAAGCGCGATTGTCATGCGGGTGTATTTAACAGTCGCCCGGCATGTTATTTTTTTGCATAGCTGGCCCACGCGTGGCCAGTACTTCGACCAGCGCGCTCGGAGTATCGAGTTTTTGAATCGCAGGTTCTCCCGAACTGATTTTCTTCGCTTCGTAAGAATTCGGCATCAGTTCTCCAGTTTAGAGCGATCGCTCTAAACAGAGCTTTACTTCCTTCGAGCGGTCCTGCGCTCACACGCGCGTGCAAGATCCCCTAGGGGGTTATATATACTGGATATAAACGGACTATTTATAGAAAATTGATTTCCTGAGATTTCCATTCGAGGAATTTCTCGATTTTTACGATATCTTTTCGAGGGAGGCTCGATTTTGATCTGTGTTTTGATGATTAGATCCTTTTCATGCAGGGGAGATCGAGGTGCGGTATGAGGGGGACTATTTATAGAAATAGGGATTTCCTCGAATGAAATTTTGCTAGCTTTCAAAGTTGCCACGAGCTGGCATACAGATTATTTACTCACAAGAAAATCTTACTGATAATCGAATTTGAAAGAAGTTAAAGCAGCGGTTCTTACGGCGCCGAAGAAAATAGAGACGCGTGTTTTTCCTACTCCTGAGATATCAAAGGACTCCGGGCTGGTCAGGATGCTCGGCTCGGGCATTTGCGGGACGGACAAGCACGTCTTTGTTCAGGGGGAGATCCGGCTGGGGCTTCCTGGCGATATCGTCCGGCTTCCGATTATCATGGGGCACGAAAATTTGGGAGTGATTGAGGCGATTGGTTCGGATGCGGCAAAATCAATGTTGATGGAGGGACCGCCGCTTGAGGTTGGCGAGCGGGTCTACATCGCGGCCGATATCAGATGCGGCCAGTGCTACAACTGTAAAAACATCTACGGGTTTCCCTGGTGTCTTAATCACACGAGCTACGGGGACGTCATCAGCTGCGACAAGCCGCCGCACCTCTTTGGAGGGTATGCGGAAAAAATGTACCTCCTGCCTAAAACTGATCTTTTTCGAGTGCCAAAGAACCTGCCGAATGAGATCGCGCTACTCGCAGAGCAGATGGCTGTCGCTTACGGGTCTTTCGGTCGGGCGTACCAGAGTCCGATAACGAAGGAAGGTTTTTCGCCCGGTGATACCGTTGTGGTTCAGGGAGTCGGGCCGCTCGGGATGTGCAACGCCCTAATGGCCCGCATGCTAGGTGCGGGCAGGATCGTCGCGATTGACAAATCGGAGTACAGGTTGCGGGTTGCAAGAGAACTCGTCTCCGCAGAGACGATCAGCTTGAATGAGTATCCAAAGGCGGGAGACAGAATTTCTCGGGTCGAGGACATGACCGACAAGATAGGGGCGGACGTGGTGGTCGAATGTACCGGCGACCCGAATGCAATTTCGGAGGGGTTGGAGATGATGCGGATCGGAGGGACATATCTCGTCGAGGGGGCTTTTGTCGAGGATGCGGACACCAGAATATCACCATCCCGCCAGGTACTTGCAAAGAACGCGAGGATAATTGGAGTCTCGGGCATGCCGCACCAGGCATACGGGCGAGTCCTCAAGATGATGGATGCGTACCGAAACATCATCCACTTTGAGAAACTGATAACGCACAGGTTCGACGTCGAGGACGCAAGCAAGGCGATCGAGGTTTCAATGTCGCCTGATTCCGGGAAGGTAGCTCTGGGCTCGATGCAGTAGGGAATTCAGGACGTATCAGAAAATGCAGGAATATGGAAAAAGAAGGACACCGGCATTCAATCCTGATCTTCCTTGAGCGACGAAGTGCTGGTTACACGACGTGGTCAGACTACTATACCCGCAGAGATTAGGAAAATACTCAATATCCAAGAGGGCACTCGGCTGAGAGTAGAGATCGAGGGGAATAAAGTAGTATTCACCAAAGTTCTTTCAGTTTTTGATCTTGCAGGTACTGGTAAGCTCTCCAAGAAAAAAGCGATTGAGCTGCTGGATGAATTGCGTGAGAAAGAAGAATAAGACTGATTGATATACGACACCAGGGATTTTTGGACACTTTATCACGAAAAAGGATCCTAAAACTATTCGGCGACTGAAAAGAATTTACGATAATTTTCCTACCAACATCGTATCCCATTACAAAATACGAGATCTATAAGCTCACAATTACTGTCTGAATATGACTTTACAATTGCAAATTTTCAGGATTCCTTTAATAGAGTAAGGTCTCTTCTGACACGGATGATTGTCGAGTAATCAGGCCAAGATCTGGTATTTTGCGTATGGCTCCAGTTTGAATGTTGACGAGATGAAAACCAGGATCGGGGAGTGGCAGCTCTCAAAGCGAGCCCTCGTAAGAAACTATAGACTCATCTTCAACGTATATTCGAAGAAGAGAACCGGCTACATTGCAAATTTACAATCTTCTGATAATTTCGAGGATAAAGTTCTCGGCGTGGTCTATAGGATTACTCCCGAGCAGCTGGCGAAGCTCGAGAAAATTGAAGGGATATCCGCTTCAGATGTGGGCGCTGAGCTGGAGGATGGAAACGAAATCTCGCACGCCAAGGTCTTTATTCGGAAGACTGTGGAGAAGGAGCGGGAACCTCCCAAAGAATACCGGCGGATGATCGAGCAGGGACTGTTGCAGCATGGATATTCTGAGGCAGCGGTGAAAAAGACTTTTGTCCGTTTCGAAGCAGTTAGGGCGAAATCCTGAGCTCTGGTTGTTTACTCTGGCGGAATCTCGCGAAAGGCGTAAGATATGTCGATTCCTCGGGCTGCTTGACGTGATTTTGAAACAAAGTAAATTACGATACCGGCGATGAATGACGCGATTACGTAACCGTAAGCCAGCTCGTTTCCTCCCCAGATGCTACCATATGCTATGAATTCGTAGGTTAGGTACGAAAACACGAGAATCTGGAGCACACCTGCAATTGCGAGTCCGAATCTTTCACCACTCCCTTTCTTTAGCTGCTTAGAAGCATAGATTGTCGCGGCAAGTCCCACGAAGGCGAAGTAGATCATTGCAGCAACGAGGACGCCGTAGAGAGAATACAGCGTTCCGTAGAGAAATGACGCGAGGCCAATCAGGACGATTGTGATCACGAGATCAATTACGTGCGCGATTACAGGGGATCCGTATTTGGGGCTGACGTAAGCGAGGCGCTCCGGCAGGAAGCGGTCAAAAGCTTGAGCCAGCAAATACCTGGAAATCGTGATAATACCGAAAGCGAGGACCGCCACGGTGAAAAGGATCCATCCCAGCCCAATTACGAATTTTACAAGGAAACTCCCGGAGACGCCCATCGCGAGCGTCCAGAAGTTAAACGAATAATTGTTGACGAGATTGGGATTCGAGAGGGCGGCGTTTGTGAACTCAAATCCTCCGACGTAGTACATTACCGCAAATGGGACTGTAAGGAGGACAAACGCAGCAAGCAGTGAAAGCGGTGTGCTCCACCTGATAGTCTTGCCACCCTTCAGCTCCGAACCCACGGAAGGTGCCGCATTGAACCAGGGGTAGCTGAAGAGAGCAAAGAACGGCATTATGAGAAGAGTGTTACCAAAATTGAAGGTGCTTGTTCCAGTATAGGAAGCGGAAATCGAAGAATAGGTGGTGTTTGCGATGTTGAGCGAATCGATGTAATTAACGACACCTGACCTACCCGCGAATAGAAGCGCGGCGATTGAAACAACGATTGATAAAATTCCGATTGCCCAGAAGATTGATATTATTCTGAATCCGGCGCGGGGCCTGAATATGTTCAGCAAAACAAGGATGGCAAAGATTGCGGACCCTATCAGGAATTGATCTACCGGTAAAGCTCCCGGGATTGACAGAGAAACGAAACTCGAATAGCCCAAGTTCGCGCCAACGGAGCCGATTGCAAACACGGCTGCAAGCGCTATGAGAGCGAGGTACGGCATTGTCTCAAGAGTAATCCCCGTGAAAGTCAGGGTGCTTCCCAGCAATCCACCTAGGGACCGCGACATCCACACGTAATCTCCACCTGTTCTCGAAACGTGTCTCTGCATTATTGTATAGACAACCATCTGCGGGATTGCGAGAATGGCGGCGATGACAGAGCCGTAGACGAGATTGACGCCGTTTACGGAAGGAAGAGCCACCATCGTGAAACCGATGAGAGCGAGAGCCGCACCGATGGACATGTAGCTAATGTTGATCGCGATTGAATCCAGAAGCGAAACATTCCTGACAAGCCCGGTTGCCTGCCGAACGAAAAGGCCCGGTGTTGCGTCTCCTGAGCCTTTGGTTTTGTCCTCCAAGGGGAAATATTCGAACATATGTTCGGAAATGTTACATATTTATGGTAATTTGTAGATGTCAACAGTTCAACTGAGCCACCGATGGGGAAAGTCGAGCAAGCGATACTGGACATACTAAATGAAAGTCGAGAGATCTATCAATCAGATCTTGTAAGGCAAACTGGTTATTCCAGAAGCAGGGTCTCGGAAGTCCTTTCCTTGCTTGAGAAGAAAGGTCGTGTCTCTAGAGCTCCATTGGGAAAGAATTTCCGGGTAATACTCAATGGAAATGGAAAGTCCGTTACTCGTTCAAGAAAAGATGCTCGGAAGACTTTGAGTCTGGGAATGATTCGTGCATCAGAATATCCGTTCATAATTCCATTCGAAAAATTGCTGCGCGACAGAATGGGAGTAACTTTGAGGTACGTTGTCTATGACAATGGGATCAATCTCTCGCGAGACCTGTCACAGTTCCGCCTGGATCTAGGCATTGCACCTGTCTTGACCCACTTTGTCTTCTTCTCGACTGGTTCACCGATAAAGATGATCGCGCCTGCCGGCTCTGGTGGGGCCGCAATTCTCGCGAATACCTCACGGAAGCACTCCAAAGACGACTTTACGGTCGCGACGACCAAACTTTCCACGATGGAGCTGATGCTACGATCATCAATGAATGACGGAGACATCCCGAGAGATTCCCGCGTTGAATATTGTTCCAGTCCGGGGCAGATGATCAATGCTGTTCTTTCCGGTGAAGTTGACGCTACTTGCATTTGGGAACCATATTCAACACAGCTCATGAAAAAGCGGGGCTTCAAGAGACTTGTCCGGTACAACAGTTTGAATGAAGAGCACATTTGCTGTGCCCTTGCAGCTGGGAATCATCTTGAAGTAGATTTTCTTAGCCGAATCGCCAAGACATTTAGAGAATCAATCGACGAGTTTCGAAAGAATCAGGAAAAGTTCATCCCGCCATATGCCGCGTTCATGCGGTTCGATGAAAAAACTGTGAACATTTCCTCAAAGGAATACTCCTATCCAACTCAATTGGATCACAGAGGACTGGCAAAGCAGTTTGAGAAGGCGGGCGTGAGAATTCCGATTGCTTCCAGCGTCAAGGAAGCAGTACTTCCATCAAGTTAGAGATGGTGATTCTCTGAATTATACCACGGGACAAATATCTCGCGATGGTGGGTTCGAATCCCACCGGCGGCCTTCTGCCATCTTTCTGACTATTGTTACCAATTATTCTTTTCAAAATCGGTCGATGCACTACATATGAGTTAAATATCATACAATTCCCAGAAAGTATGGGGAACTACCGTTGAGTTATACCGTGACTGAGAAGGGAACTGTAACCATCCCCGTCAGGATTAGAAAAAAGTACAATCTGAAAAGAGGGTCGAAGGTGAAATTCGTTGAGACGGAGCAGGGGGCTTTACTGATTCCGTCTCCGTCATTTGAAGAACTTAGGGGGGTGATAAAGAAAGACCTGGCGTACCAAATGATCAAAGAGCTCCAACAAGAAAGGCGGGAAGAGGCAGCACGGGATGAAAGCTGAGCGTGTGGCGCTTGACACGGGTTCTTTCACTCTCCACTTTGGAAATGATCCTCAAGTGCGAGGAATTATGGCTGACATTTTGAAAGATAACATCGAAGCTCATACCTGCGAGCTGAATTTAGCTGAGTATTTTTACAAAACATGCGAAAGAATGGGTCGAGATATCGCTCTGATAACAAGCGGTTCGATTCGAGAGATACCTGTCCGGATTCATTCTCCCGATGAGCCGCTTACACTTGAGGCAGGCTCGCTCAAATGCAAATATCGCGGAAAGATCTCCCTTGCTGACGCGTACATTCTCGCAGTCGCGAAAATTTACAATTGCAAATTGTTCACCACAGATCCGACTCTAAAAGAGATAGGATTAGTGCAAACGACTCTGCTCAAAGTTCCTTGATCAGCGAGCGAAATCGTGAAAGAAATATCTCGCGATCGTGGGTCTGGATCGACGCAAACGACTCCGTCTTCCTAATATTGGCAGTGTTATTCTCTGAGGTCGCTGTGTTTCTCGCCAAGAGCTGTGCAAATCCTTAATTTTAGAGGAGGAATAGAAGCAAAGTAATTTTTCAGGAGGAAAAAATGTCAATGCGAGAATTCACAGGAGTCAAGTTCATCGCGGAATATTTCCGTAAAGCCGGCATAAAGCACGTGTTTGGGATTCCGGGCCACGGGAACGCGGCGATAGTTGATGATCTGATTGATTATTCGTCCGACATCCAGTTTGTTCCGATAAAGCACGAACAGTGGGGCGGCCACATGGCTGACGGGTACTTTAGGGCAAATCGCAGGGTTCCGGCGGTTGTCACTACATCAGTTGGACCGGGAGCAACGAACCTTGCGACAGCTCTAGCGACGGCCTATGTTGATTCTTCCACGTTCATTGCTCTGACCGGTGAGATCCAGACTTACCTCTTTGGAATGGGGATTTTCCAAGAGATTGACAGACAGAATTCTATTGACTACATCAATGCGATGCGGCATCTATGCAAGAGGACGTTTCTCGTATCGAACATTAAGCAGTTGCCGAGAGTTCTCCAGAATGCCCACAGAGAGGCGCTAGGGGGAAGACCTGGACCAGTGCTCGTAGATCTTCCGATGGAGCTTCAAGTAGAAAAAATCGGTGCAGAGGTCCCCTCGCCTCCAGCAGATCTAGGCAGGATTTATCCAGACCCCGCCAACGTAAAGAGAGCGGCCGAATTGCTACTTTCAGCTGAACGGCCGTTGATACTCATCGGCGGCGGAGTCGTAATGTCTGACGCACAGGCTGAGCTAGTCAGGGTTGCAGAATTTCTCGGCGCGCCAGTAGCTACGACTTTCAGGGGCGACGCCAAAGGAGGTTTTCCTGAGGATCACGACCTCTACGTCTTTTCACCGGGTAATGTGGGAAGCCTGGTTGCAAACAAGCTTACACTTGAGGCGGATGTGATACTTGCCGTCGGAACGACATTCAGCGATGAAACTACGAGCTCGTATGCCCCGAATGTTACGTTCAACATTCCGCCGACGAAGCTGATACACATGGACATCGACCCACGTGAAATTGGCAAGAACTATCCGACCACTGTCGGGATAAACTCCGATGCAAAGAGTGGTCTTGCCTCTTTGTTTGAGTCATTATCGCATCAAGTCAGAATGGAACGCAGAGATTATCACAATTCCGCTCACTACAAGAGAATGAAGCAACTAAAAGATCAATGGATTGCGGAAATTGAATCAATGAGGACTCAAACTCCGATGGGAATTCCCAGCGTCGTGAAGATATTGCGCGGGGCACTTCCAAAAAGCGCGATCGTCTCGGTAAGTGCGGGACTGCCGCAGGAAATCATGGGGCAGCTATGGATGACTTCGGAGCCGAGGACGTATCTGAGTTCTGGAGGATACTCAACCATGGGCTTTGCGTTTCCTGCAGCCATCGGGGCAAAGCTTGCGAGGCCGGATAATGTCTGCGTTGCGGTTGAAGGCGATGGATCGTTCATGATGAACAATGTTGAACTCTTGACCGCGGTTCAACTGAAACTTCCTGTTATTGTTGTCATACTGAATAACTATGGTTGGATTTCCATTAGAGACCTACAGATGAGAAACTTTCAAGGCCGCGTAATTGCAACAGATTTCAAGGACGTCACGGGCAAGGTTAGAACTCCAGACTTTGAAAAGATAGTGACGGGTTACGGTGCGCAGTACCTACACGCAGAAAATCCAACCGAACTTTCGAACACAGTTTCGCAAGCAATGAAAATTGACGGACCGGTCGTCGTTGAGGCCCTTGTTGAAAACAAATTCCCGTACAGCGGACCGAAATCCTACGGGTACTGGGACCTGCCATCCAGACAGTAAAAATTGAGCGGAGCTTCGTTCTTTTTTGAAAGAGATAAGGAAGATAGGGACGGCAGTCGTAGGACTGGGCACGATAGGAGCTGTTCATGCTGACTGGTACACCCAGATTCCGGAGTCGAACCTAGTCGCTGTATGCGACTCCCGGGAAGAAGTTTCGAAGAGGATCGCTTCAAAGTACGGAGTGAAGGGCTACACCGACTACCACGAGCTGGTCGAAGATAGTGATGTAGAGGCCCTCACCGTTGCGGTCCCAAACTTTTTGCATCACGACGTCGCGCTTGCGGCGATCAAAGCTGGAAAGCATGTGGCGGTGGAAAAACCGCTCGCCGTTACCCTAGAGGAAGCTGACGAAATGGTAGCGGCCGCGAAAAGTAAAGGAGTTGTCAACATGTATACCGAGAATCTGTGCTTTGCTCCTTCGTACAAAACCGCGAAGGAGATCGTGGACAAAGGAGGTCTCGGAAAACTGTACTTGTGCAAGGCGTACGAATCCGATGATATCGTACTAGGTTCCAAGGCGGAAAAAGACGTGCTGAATTCAAGCTGGTATCTTGATCCGAAACTATCGGGTGGAGGCAAACTCATGAGCACTGGTGTTCACGCTGTCGAGTTTGTGCGGTTTATGTTCGACCACCCGAAGGCATTGAGAGTGCACGCGGAAATCATAGACAGTATAGGAATACAAAAGCCGCACCGGATGGAAGACATGGCACTGGTGACGATCAGGTTTGAGGGCAACCGAGTGGGCGAGGTGCACACTGGATATTACATGACGGGCGGTACGGACGACAGAGCGGAGATCTATGGAGACCGTGGTACGATCTTCCTCGATCTATACAGACGAAACGAAATCAAAGTGCACAGTCATGTTGGCTATGGCAGCGTGGGCCAATCAATGTTCCAGCCCAGCGAGGGTGCTGATCTTGGCTGGTCATTTCCTATTCCAGATGAACGATACGACCTCGGGTACTATAACGAGCAGAGACACTTTTTGCAGTGCATCCTTGAAGGGAAAAAGCCCCGAGTAACTTTCGAGGACGGCAGGGCAACGCTGGAAATCGTGCTAGCTGCATACAAATCTCACGATACCGGCGCAAGTGTTAACCTCCCTCTCCGGTAATTGAAATCGTGGTCAGAAAAATCATGAAGCTCACTGAAAAAGCTGCAACGATGATCGACGGAAAGAACTTTGGGAATCTTGCGTTTGTGACTCCAAAGGGGGAGCCACACGTCAGTCCTGTTTGGATTGACCGCGAAGGCGACCTGATTTTGATCAACGCGGCGGAGTTTCGACAGAAAATCAAATTCCTGAACGTTAATCAGAAAGTCATGTTGAGCATTACAGAACAGCAAAACCCATATGAGAAAGTGTTGATTCGCGGGCACGTGGTCGAGATAACCAAGGACGACGCGCTGGAACAAAATGACAGGATGGCGATGAAGTACCTTGGTACTACCGACGATCCCAGCAGGCCGCCTGGGGATAGGGTCCTAATCAAAATTCAGCCGGACAAAATTACGAACTAGAGTCTTGCGGCTGTAAATTGTCTCGTGTAGTGCTTCGAGAGCATCGCGGTCTCCCTGCCCCCCTTGTCCTGATAGAGCTTAATCGCTGTATCGGACTTGGTGACAAAGGATTTCACAAAGGTCTTTGAGGAGGAAACTACGAACAGCGGTCTCCTCCTATTTCCTGTTTTTTTGGAAGTTGCAAGCTCGTGCAGTGAGTTTGCCATGAGAAGTTGCAGGGACTCAATTTCGTCCGCCGGATTATCCTCCTCGTTAAAGACAGCGTCAATGCCCGTTACAAAGACGGCGTGAATGTCCTCCCACTGCCGAAAGTATTTCTGTTCGATCTGCTTCATGACGACTGCCCTCAATTGATAGCAGGAGAACGCCCTGACGACAATTATTTTCTCAAGAAATTTGCGGAGCATCAGCTCTGATTTTACCGGTGCGCACTTGTCTACAATCAGGTATGGATCAAAGCAGTTGGCGGCATCGACGAAGAGTGCTTTTGATTTGAACACCCGGATATAGTTTCCGCAAAGTACGTTCAACCAGGAATCTGCGAGATGGCCGTAGAGAAAGTTGAACGTGTTTGGCGCAAGTCCGCTCTGCAGCAGGGAATCGATCCCGTTTCCAAACACAAGTCCTCTCATTTCAGAGGCACGCTTTACGAGAAAAGCCAGCGCGTCGCGTGGCGGGCTTGCACTGGGACTTTTGATTGCAACGGTCGTCAAACTGTTACTGTATAAGTGCTGTAACCATTTATTTCAGGTTAGCGGGGAATTGGAAGGTTCAATAGCAGAACTTTGAGTCCCCAGACAGCTAAAACTCGGGTCACGGGGCTATACCATCATCATCGTGGGCAGATGATGATAAGTTGAAGGAATTTTTACGCGAAAATACTGGCGTCTCGTCTGGAATTGGGTCAACTTGTACTATCGGCGAGCCAGCATAGCCTTGAACGCAATGTAAACTGAAACGAAACAATTATCATATGGGGGACCGCATGAAAATGTTCGCTCGCTAACTTTGACTGCAACGAGGACTCATCTAAGCGCAATCCAATCCCGCATTTTGGTCGCCCTGATTCAGTCCGACGGTCGTCAGAAATTTTTGCCGAATGAGATAGTGCTGGAAAAAACGGGCATCGCACAATCTACCTGGTCGGAAGAACAAAAACGTCTGATTGACATGGGTCTGTTGGAGAAAAAGGCATTCAAGACTATTAGGACAAACAATGTCTGCAGAATAGTGAATTTCCGCTTGACCAGCAAGGGGAAAATGGTTGCGTTCAACCTTACGAATATTTCCCGAATGATCGTTCAGCCAGAGAATAATCTCATGGCGGTCGATCCGCGTTCGTCTGCACAATCCAATCTTTCTGAGAAAGATCTAGAATACGAAGTAATGGAATCGATCGAGGTTGCGTTGGATAGTTTCGGAATAAATTTGATTCCTCTTGTAAAGAGCAGACTTCCGCATGGCATCGCCTGGGAGCAAGTTTCGAAACGTCCGGAAATCTTGACTGGAATTCTTGGAGATCTGTTTGGAAAGGAGGGGTCAAGCACCGTGGAGTCGATGGTCGTTGAAAATCTCAGGTCACGATTTGATCTGGGCGCGTCCTCGTGGGATTTGGAATTGAGTAGACTGATCGTTGAACTCAAAGGAAGATTCGTAGCCGAAAATATTCTGACTAGAGATGCGTCCGAGCGAGTTTTTGAATTGAATAAGTGAATTTTACTTTGGTTTTTTACGGTTTCCATCTTTCAAGGATTTTGCCTCCGCCGCAGTCCGCAACTTTGATTGTACTCAATCTTGCAACGCTCGTGGCCACTATTTTTCTCGGGTACTATGCGGCGAAGATCTTCTTTTACATGCGTTTAGGGCGACTGGAAAGAGGATGGAAGCTCGTTACCGGAGGAGCGGTTAGCCTAAGCTTTGCATTTCTCACGCTAGCTATTCAACACATTTTCTCCCGGGTGTCTAATCTTTTCTTTTATCTCGACGCTGTCGGAATGCTATTCAGTATTGCAGGAATAATTTTGATGGTGCTCGGTCTTCGTTCTCATTATCAAGTATGGACTCGTAAAATGGAGGGAAAAACTCCACGGCCGATTCTGGTTAAAGAACGTCAAAAGTCTGAAGAATCACCTTAGGACGAATTGCAGTCCAGATAACTTGTAAGAGAATAAATTATCGAAGAAAGCTACTTGCTCGATATAGGACAATCTACCCTGAATCCACATTAGATGCAATGTTACTTTTGCGGTGCCGACGCAAGCGGCATCTGCGTAAAATGCGGCAGAGGTCTCTGCAAGGTGCACGGCACGGTCAAGAAACAACAGAGGCCCGGATCGGGAGTAGCATTCAATTTCGAGTGCAATGAATGCGTTGCTGGAATAGACGCACCAGCCTAGTTCTACGTTCAGAATTGTCCGTTTTTGGAAAATTATTGCATCGGAAATGGATAGTAAAGCTTTCAACGTGTTAGTCGTCTAGTTTTAGTAATTCGCTACTCTCATGTCATCAGGATCTACCATCCCTTTAGCTAAGACATCTCCATCAAAAACAGTCATGATCTGTGATGATGAAATTGATGTCCTGAGGGCGTACAAGATTGCGCTGAATTCGAGATTTAATGTGCTCACGGCTGGTTCTGGCGAGGAATGTTTGAAGACTTACTCCGAGGCGATTGAATCACAAATGAAAGTTGATGTGGTCGTTCTCGATTATCGTCTTGGCGACATGCTGGGTGACGAAGTGGCTCAGAAACTTAAAGGAATTGCTTCCACCAATGTTATTCTGCTGACTGCGTATGAGATTGACCCCAATCACATTTCTGAGCTAAAGGATGAAAAGATCATCAGCTCCTTTTTGAAAAAGCCGATCAGTCTGAGTGTTCTTATTGCCGCGATAAACGAGCTGACTGCAAGCTGACCTTGTAAGCCATGTATGGAAATGAAAGAAGTCCTCACTCTTTCTCTCCCTGTATTCTTCGTTCTTCTCTTTTCCTTTCCTCTTCCAAGATAGGACTCACCTACCTTGAAGAGATCGGATCAAATTCCCCTAGAATGTTGACGGGCAGTATTTCATTTGGATAAATTACAGCTTGAGCAGGAAGAACAATTTCTCGATCACAATTGGCAGATCAACATTAAGTACTTTATCAGTGTGGCATTGTGAGATCTGGTCTTTCAACTGGTGTGATCAAATGATCGAATTTTTCTTTGTCGCCATATATACCTCCATTAATCGAATGAGTCTTCACGGGCAATCAATTTGCTCTAAACACAATCACTAATTTGCGACAATAAATTTCAGCTAGGAAAAGAACCTCTAACTAGCTTTCTACGACCCATGAAAGCAACCAGTCTAAAGGACAAGGAAGTCTTAGGCGAAGCTGGCCATCTGATAGGGAAAGTGAAAGATGCTAACATTGACGACAAGACTTGGGCGATAACAACTCTCGAAGTTGAACTTACCGCAGACACAGCAAAAGAGCTTCACTTGAAGAAGACTTTTGGAAGCACTAGCGTACCTGTGGCTACGAACGTTATAGGAGCAGTCGGTGATAAAGTAATGCTCAAGACTTCAACAGAGGAACTCGGGAAATCACTCAACTCTCAGACCGTTAACCCGTAACTTTCTTATGTAAGCCTCGTTCGGCACTTCCCTGTCCTCATTGGGCAGATTAGTTCAGCCTCTTTTATTTTTCTTGACAATTTTCTATTCGTCTTGTGTGTAAGAACCGTCATTAATAGGTTGAATCGGTAGAGTAAACGTGAAAGTGGCACCCTTACCGTCTTCGTTGTTCTTCGCCGAAATTGTTCCACCCTGAGCTTCGACGTACGACTTTGAAATAAACAAGCCGAGTCCGGTACCGGAATCGGTGGTGAATTTGTTGAAAAGTCGCGGCAACATTGAGGGATCTATTCCCTTTCCTTCGTCTTTCACTGTGACAATGGCGAAGTTACCATCGCTTCGGGTTGAAATGAGTATCTTACCGCCGTTCCGAGAGCTCCTTATCGCATTGCTCAGAAGGTTTGAGAGAATCTGGCCGACTTTGGTTTTGTCAGCAGTAATTGGGAGATTGGGCAAATCTGATTCGAGAGTGATATCTGGAAAATAATTGAGCTGGGACGTTTGATTTACAATTGAACTCTTTTGCATGTCGGGAATCAGTTGTCTGATAAGATCGTTCAAATCGAACGTCTCGTTATCAAGATGGAGTGTTTTGTTGTCAATCCTCGCAACTTCGAGCAATGTCTGCGTGAGTCTCTCAAGACGCTGGGCGTTCCTGAATGTTGACTCTACCAAACCAATAACGTCTTCCTGAGGGATGTTTGGAAATGAAATGAACTCCTGACCTTGCTCCACGACCGTTTTACCTTTAGATGGAGAGGGCGATACACTCATGGGCTCGATCTGTGGCACGATCGCGCCTCGCAACAGCTCTGCATTTGCGAGGATACTCTGGGTCGGAGTTCTGAGCTCGTGGGCGGCAATATTGATCAGATCTGTCTGGGCTTTGGATTGCGAGGCTAACTGGGAATTCGCGTTTGAAAGTTGGAGGTTCGTCGCTACGAGCTCTTGCGTCTTTTCGGTGACCGCGTCTCCCAATCTCTTGTTCCACCGAAGTATCATAAATGCAGTACCGAAGAACGTCGCACCGATCCCGATTATTATGGCAGTGCTAACAAATCGCTGTTGATTAATCAACGCAACTGCACTGGCAGTTAGAGTGTCGCGGGCAGAGATATAGAGAACTCCAAATTGCTGGGTTTGACCCGAACTTTCTTTCACATAAACGGGCTGATAAGCGAGCGTCGATGTTGTTCCGTTGTATGAAATATCATCAACTCCAGCAGCACCCGCTAGAGATTGGTGAAGGAAGGTATTGAAGGTCGGTTTTAGATCAAGGGGCAGCTCTGACTGGAAAACGTTTCCAAATACGCTTTGTCCGATGAGAGATTCCTGACCTGAGTACAGTACAGTCCCGTTAAAATCAAGAACTCCCACACTGCTCTGAAAGTTGGGAGAAAGCTGACCCTGCAGAAATCGACCGAGAGTCGAAAGACTGATTGCAGCAGCAACAACCCCGTCGAATTGATTTCCCTCAAAAATCGGTTGCGAGATGCTGATGAAAATGTTTGATGAATTGCTCAGCGATGCGGTCGCACTACTGAAGAAAGTCGACCCGGTATTCTTGGGGACGTAGTAAGTAGGCCTTTGACTGAGATTCTGGCCAGTTCCTGGCGGGAATATTGTGCCATTACTCAAAAGAAGTAGACTGCCGCTGTGAGCGATCCAATAATAAGTCGAGGTAAGATCCTGGGTCGAGTTTTGAGCCGACGTAAAGAGGGATAATGCCACAGTGACATTATCATTTTTGACGAGCGACGAAGATGCGATTACCTGAAGATTTTGGGACACACCCAGAAGCGTACGTGTTAACAAGCGACTAAGATCGCCCGCTTGAATTTGTGCGTTTGTATTTACGTTCTCAATTGAGAGGTTTGATACACTTGATGAAACAGCAGAAGAAAATTGGTAGGATGCGAAAGAGAAAGCGGCCGCAATAATAGCCAATGCTATGAGAAACGAAAAACTCTTTTTAGACAGTGAACCCGTCAGTCGCAAGTCTCAATTTATTCTCCTGACGAGATTACCAAATAATAATTATGTAAAATAATTCTAGAAGCTTCTGGGGGAGTTCAACTACTTTTCATTAGGTAACGTGGTCATTCGTTAAGGGTTTTATCAATTATCCCAAGAAGCGACGACATAGTGATCGGCTTCTTGATGAACGATGTTATACAATTCTTCTCCTTCAGTTCATTCAAAAATGATGTGCTGATTTCATAGGCACTTATCAAAATGACCTTCGTGCCATCCAAGTCTCTGATCTTGCACGCTATTTCATCACCCAGCATATCACCTAGCCGGTAGTCCAAGAGCAGGACATCCACCCTGCCGCCCGATCTTAGCTCAATGTCATATTTCCGAAGACATTCTTCTCCTGAACTTGCAGTCAAGACACTGTACTTGGAAGCGATCGCAATTTTGTAAGCAAGCAGGACGTCAGATTCATCATCACATATCATGATCCTCTTTTGGTTCGGAACGTCTCCCTTAGTTGAGCTGAAAGCACTTGCTTTTGCAAAAGGAATGACGGGTTTGTCGAATTTTCTGAACCAAGGCGGATGATCTACGTGAGATGAGTAATCAAAAAAACTGAGCAGTACCAGTGAGTCACGTCTCAAAGGTATCGGCAGTTGATAATTATAACATATAATTGTTGCGAAAAAGTTCGTTTTAATCGTTCATAAATCAATCAATTTTCGATCGGAAATCCTCGGAAAATGATTTATCGAGATTTTTTGCTGACGGCCGTGAATAATGAAACCGCATTCCCGGATATTGACTTAAATTGACCTTCCTAATTTTTTGTAAGTCGTTCATTCGTTATCCGATGTTCGCCAGCTGATTTCAAAATCCCGCTCGAGTCGTATTCTCAAACGCGATCTTATGCAATCCAAAGTCTTGTAGTAAATCCACGTAATCTGAAGCTCGGTCTGACAGAGCACTGATTTGAAGATTGACAGCGTTCAGTCCCTGCTTCATGCGCTCATAGTCTCGGCGATCAATAGTATCGACCGAATTTTTCAATACGCCTATTGAAAGCAAAATAACTTGATACTTTTCTATCGCCTGATGGATTTTCTTTTCCGGGATTTCCACGAGGGACTCTGCAGTACTTAGGTAATCGTTGCTTAAAGGAACTACAGTAGAATCATCTTAGGCTGTGTTACAGATTGGTAACTTTGAATCAAAGACTTTAGCTAAATTTCACTTTTTTGTGAAAGGGGTGATACTCGACGGGGGTAATGCTGGCTAACCGGATGAGATGTAACCAGCTGGTATTTACATGAACCGTCCTATTCACCGGTAATCCGTTCCGCGATTCATGCAGATGCCATAAGCAAAAGGTTGTCTTTCTGAAGTCTTGAGAAATATCGAGATCTTGTCGTAATTTTCGAGAATTTTGTCGAAAAAATAATTCATCGATCTTTGTTCGAAATTGCCAATGGTTTGCCAATTTCCCAGTGGTGCCCGAAAGGATCTGCGATCCTTCCAACCCGCCACCCCCATGGTTGATTTGCCACGGGCCAGACCACCATCGCTCCAGCCCTAACTGCTTGATCAAATGATTCGTCCGGATTATCCACCGTCATTATCAGACGGGTAGAACTGCCACCCAGTGTGTGAGGACTAAAATTGTCGTGTTCTGGTGATTCGTCCGCCAACCAGAATTCTCCATTACCGACCTGCAACTTTGCAACTACCGCACCATCAGCAGAAACAAGCTTGTAGAGAACCTTGGCTCGGAAGGCGGCTTCGTAAAATTCAATTGCTTCGGAACCATTCCTCACCGAAAGCATCGGACTAATGGTGGTTTCCATAGGATCCCGCTCTCAGATTACTTCGAGGCCGTATTCGTTGATGAGTTCATTTGCCATGTTAAAGTTCCGGGAAACCTGATCGGGATAGTGTGAATCCGATCCGTAGCTCACTTTGCAACCCGTCTTCTGGCAGGCTATCGCCACTTTCCTAACAAGGTGCGGCATTTTGGAAAGATCTGCTCCGTTCAACTCAACGGCTTTCCCGTGTTCTTTTGCAACCTTTACTAGTCCAAGGAAAAGATCATCCAGATCGTCGGGGACAGTTGGGGTGCCTAATGCAAGTCTTTCAGGGTGAGTCAAGATATCAAAGGGAATGAAATCACTTTCAATTGCTTCCCTTTGAAGCTCAATGTATTGGTGCCATCTTTCTATAGCGCTTTTCTTGTCTTGCAGAAGCTTCGGATCGTCAATATCGACGCCGCGGCGCAGTTCGTGAACCGAGCATAACAGAACATCCCATTTCTTTCTTGAAACCTCCTCGCCGATTTCCGCGCGAAAATTATCGATGTAATCTACCTCAAGCCCCTTCCTCACGTGGACTCCAAAGTCTTTCACCTTGTCGAACTCTCTTAGATAGTCGTCGAAGGAAGAAAACATCCGCCCGGTTTCGTGCACGGACCCGAACCTGATTTTTTGTCTGGCGATAGTAAATTGTGAAATGTGTTCGGTAGTTGAAAGTCGGCTCACGTCAGTTTTCTTTGCCGCTTCAACCATCGATTCAATGCTCGCGAGAATAATGTGGCTGTGATTATCGTAGTGCAAGGATAGAGCCAAGATATACTAAATGCGTTTTTCAACAGATCGGCCAGCGCCAAGAAAACTACGCAAGTCTGGAAACAAGGAATCCAAGTCCGGCCGACACCAAAGTGACGAGCGTCCATCCCAGAATTAAGACCCGTATTTCTCTCGAATTTATCGCCCAGGGTCTCCTCGTCATCCCTGCCCCTAGCATTCCACCTATTATCACCTGGGTGAGCGAAACCGGAATGGACAGAGCGGTCAGAACCATTATGACCGTCGCGGCAGAAAGCATCGCAGCAAAGGTCTTGATCTGACTCAAACCAACAATCTTATCGCCCACTATCCCGGCGAGTTTTTTTCCGAATAGAAAGATTCCTATCGCGGAGGACCCAAAGAGTAAAAGTTCCAAGAGATCCAAGGCTAAGGTGTTTGTCGTTCCGGCGGCGGCAAAAGATTGAATGAGGCCTAGATTGTTTGCTCCGAGCATGAATGAAACAAAGAAGACGACAATGACAAGAGCGATACGATTCGCCCTGATGGCACTGACCAATGGTCGATTCTGCTCAAACCTACTGGCTATTTCATAAACCCCGAAACTCAAAACGGCGCATGCAAACGGGACGACTACCCATGATGCGAAGATCTCAACCAGAGCTGATACTTTAATCGCTGTAGAGCTTGCCAGAGCGACACCGATAAAAGCCCCTACTGTGCTGTTTGATAGGCTGACGGGGAGATTTAGCAGTGTCAGAACTAGCAACATTACAGTTGAAACGATGATTGCAGAGAAAAGGTCCGTCGTGGGCAGAGTCTTCGACACGAGTTTTCCCAGAATAGATCCTGACATGTACCCGCCGGCTGCGAGGAACCCGACGAGCATCCCGATCAGAGTTAGGGTGAGGGAAAGGCGGTACGAAACCAGATTGGATAGATTTCCCGTCGTCAGTCCCGAATTATTCCATCCGAATACGAATGCCAAAAAGAGAAGCAGAAAGAAAAGTGGAAGGACTGGTGCCAGAGTTAGGAATACCCCTTTGCCACCAGTATCTGCAAAACGTCTGACCCGTCTTTTGAACTATCGGCAATGTCGTCTGCTAAGTGGAGGAAATCCTGCAACAAGATGATGTCCAGCGATTTTGCGTCGATCTCGTTTTTGAACAAATGTCTGACTATTCCGTGGTGAATTTCATCTGCTTCGGCCTCCTTTTCCTTGATCTTTTCCGCTAGCTCAAGAACTGCGTTCTTGTTTTTTTCGAGTGCTTCGATGGCCTCTTTCAATAGCTGGGCTGCATCGATGCAGGTCGAAATAAAAGATTCAACATCCTCCTGAAAAAAATAATCGATGACATTCCGAGGCAGATCCATGTCGTGGAATATCATCGCGGAATGTTTTGATGCGTTGGAAATGTTGTCTATGAACTCCAAGAGTCCGAGGAGGTCCTCGCGTATGCCGCCAAAAAATGAGCCCGTGCATAGGACCCGGACAAGGCTACGGTGCTCTTCGTTAGTTTTCTGCTCAAGATCGACTATCATACTGAACTCGTTTTTCACTGATTCCAGATCATGATTCTTTAGGTTCCGAACTAGAGAGAGCAGATGACGCGTTGATTCAATTGAGAGGTCCAGCATTGCGACAACGCGATCAAGTGTCTTGCGTTCTCCGCTTCCAACGAAACTGAAGAGGTCGGTGAGGGTCAAAGTGCCTTAATCTTCCTCGTGTAGAGAGCCAGTATCCTCTCGGCGGTCGCCTTTTGAATCCTTGGTATGCCCGGTGCTTTGATGAGGAGTCCTGAGACTTTATGGGGATCCTTACCGGGGTCTAGGATGTCGAAAGCGATTTCTTCATCAATTATCACCATTCCACCGACGCCAGCCGTTCCTCTGAATCCCATCATGATCTTCTCGTCCTGTGGCTGCAGGCGCGACTCCAGCGTAGGTAGATTCTTGATTGTCCTGTACTCGATGATAGATCTTTCATCATCCTTTGTTTCGTCGGTCAGAACAAGAGTTGGCCTGACCATGCAGACCGGACGTACGCTTACTCCTCGCTTAGATGCTGCTCGCAGCGCCGTTTTGACAGCTAGGAGATATTTAGGCGGATAGCCCCCGATGGAAAAAAAGTCTGATTTGGCAGAATAGATCAGTTCTGCCAGCCGTCGCTTTACGCCTGACTCGCCTCGAACCATCCATGCATAAGATTCAGAATCCGTTTCCTCGCTCTCCTCGCGTGCTTCTTCCTGCTTTTTTGCGAGAACGTTCAGTGCTTGACTTGCCTCCTTTTGATAAGTTTCTAAAAGATGATCAATTACTCCTTTCGCTCCGATTGCGCGGTATAACGTCGGCCTCCCTTTTTGTATCTCTACTATTCCCCTTGCGACGAGCCTCTCTAGAGATTCGTATGCCTTGTTTCTCGGTATCACGGCGAAACGATGAACATCAGATGCTCCTGCAGGACCGAGTGCAATCAATGCATCCAGGGCCTTTGCTTCATTAGTGTTCAACCCGAGTCTGGCAAGATGTTCAACAGACGAATTCGCGGAGGTTTCCAATGTTACCCTAGAAGTAACATCATAGTTATTAGATTTTCATCTCCCGCATCATTTTTGATGGAAGCGTATCGCGATGTTCAATCAAAGAAAGAATGGTCAGTCACGAGCTTGGTTTCTAATCCCATTAATTGGGATTCTAGCTGTCATAGGCGTAGCTGCTGTCTTCTTTTTCTATGGACCGCAGTCTACGGGGGTTTATCCTTACTACGGATGGTGGTTCCCATTCCCTTGGTTCTTCATTGTCCCAATAATTTTCCTCATCTTTTTCGGGTTTAGGTGGTTCCTTTGGGGCGGCTGGGGAGGAGGGTGGTACTATAGACAGTATAACGATCCGGCCGTTGAAATTGCGAAGGAGCGGTTCGCGCGTGGAGAGATTACCCAAGAGCAGTTCGAACAGATCGCGAAAGATCTCGAACGACACTGAGAAAGCTGATTTAGCGAAAATGCAACGGTGGGAATCTACATGATTGAAATAAAGAGAGTACAAGAAGTTTCAGCAACTGTTGAAACAGTGTGGTCCCTTGTAGGGGATTTAGAGCATGAACAGAGATTCTGGAGCGCTTTGAGAAATGTCAAAATTCTGAGGAGGCTGGACGATCACACTGTAGAAAGAGAGGTCAGTATCAAACGAGGGCCGATGGGCGAGGCGAAGAGCTTTCAGACGCTCTCACTAGATGAAGCTCAGAAAACGACCACTCTGTCAATGACAAAAGGGCCAATGCTCGGAGCAAGAAAGGTAGCACTTTCCGGAATTAACAATGGGGCTAAGACAAAGATTGAGACAAGCTGGAGATTCGAACTGAAGGGAATCCCGACGTTTGCTCATGGCTTTGTAAAGGACAACATCTCGAACGAGACAGAAAAGGCTCTCGCGATTATAGCGGAAGAGGCTGGGCGGTCTAAGGAATGAAGACTCAAGCTCAGGTTATCACGTCCGATGAAAGGAGCTCCGACATAAGACGATCGGGACTCTTCTACATCATTGCCGGCGTATCATTCATCATGCTTGTTACCTTTCTTGAAATCATCTATCCAGGATACAGCGTTCATTCCAATGCGATCAGCGATCCCCTTGCCGGGGGAAGGCAAACGTCTACAATTGGAGAACCCGTAGCGTTTCTGATTGCGGTGTCTTGGATCTTGGGTGGCTATTTTCTTTACCGCAAGTCTGGGAAAAATTTCCAGCTCGTTCTGAATATGCTCCCTGGTACTGGACTATTGCTTGCGGTACTGTCCCCGGAGAACGTCAATGTCATAGTTCATTCCATAGGGGCCATACTCGCGTTCGCAACTCGTCCGGTCGTAATGATTCTGGCATACAGAACCATCACAACGGTGTTTCGCTACTTCTCGATTGTCTTGGGAATTTTCAGCCTTGCAGCAGTAGTTCTCGAGTTCGGAGCGTATTATTCCATGGCACGGAGCGGCTAATCGTCTATCCCATAATTGTCTGGTTGATAGGCTACGGGAACTACCTCATCGGAAAGGTGGATCGACAGTGAAGACTGGTATCGTACTTTTCCGAACAACGGCAATCGCAGTCCTCATTCAACTTGTGATTGGAGGCCTCCTGACATTCGATTTCATCAGCGCGGCGCCGCATATAGTGGTCGGTTTTGTCGTATTTGCTCTTGCGATTGCGACTATGATATTCACTTTCATATCAAAACCAACATTCAAGCCAGCTAGAAACATCTCTATTGGTCTTGTCGTCCTCCTAATCATACAGATAATTCTGGGATTTGTGACACTTTCAAGTGGGAGCTCGGTCATCGCATGGATTCATCTCCTAAACGCCCTCGCAATCTACGGAATGTCCATCGCCGGTACCTTCCTTGCAATACAGTGGAATCAGAACTCAGTGACAGCGAGGGTACCAGCATGAATTGTATGTGACTCTCGACCTCACAACCCGGATTTGATCGGTAAAGTGCAATCCGGCGCGATCTTTAAAAGAAACTAGAGCGATTGCCAATTTTCGAAACTATGGGAACAAAAGCGACTGCGTTCGTTCGGGATGCAACCGGAATCGTAAGAACGATTTCTCCACTTCAAGCATTCATAACAACGGTTGCCGTTACAAACATTGGATTCGGCGTGGCTACTACCTATCTGCCGGATCTAGGCGATTTTTCCGGGCACGAACCTTCCGCTCATTTTCGTTCTTGTCTTACCATTCATGCTCATCCATTCTGCCTTGTACTCTCTAATGTCCATGGTGATGCCTCGTTCGGGTGGCGATTACGTATGGACGGCAAGAATACTTCACCCATCGCTAGGAACCTCGCTCGCCTTTACGAATGTGATTTTCAACTCAATTTTCCTTGGCTTTTTTGCAAACACGTTTGTAACTTATGGATTATATTCTGCATTCGACACTGTCGGCGCCATTACTAAGAATACTGCTCTAATTAATTGGTCAACCTCGGTATTCACTAATCCGCTTTGGATAACAGTGATAGGCTCAGTACTGATTACCTACCTTGCGGTTGTCATGACCGTGGGCACGCGTGCATACTTGAAGCACCAGATCGTTTACTGGATAGTCGGAATGGCCGGGACTCTGATAGCGATGGGAATATTGTTCTCAACTACGCCGACGAGCTTTGCTAACAATTTCAACAATTACTTGGGTAGCTATACTACGTACCAACAGATAATCACCACCGCGAATGTCAGCTACACCCCGGGCGTTGTTGTCTTTGGAGCGATGGCGCTGGCCTGGCTCGCAAATAATGGATATCAGTACTCGGGCTATTTTGCTGGCGAGGTAAAGCAGGTGAGGAAGTCAATGTTTCTATCGACGATGGGGAACAATATCATTTCCACGGCAATCTACGCCCTGTTTGCTCTCGCGTTAGTGGGTGCGGTAGGCGAAAAATGGCTGAATTCAGTTGCCCACCTGACAGTGACGCAGGCTTCTGCGTGGAACATTCCTGTACCTCCTAATCCGTATTTTTTTGCGAGTCTCATGGGAGGAAATGTCGTTGTGGCAACGATAATCAACCTGGGCCTCATTGCGTGGGCAATCATCATTATCCCATCGAACTGGATGGCAACTACTAGGATAATTCTTGCAATGGGATTTGATCGAGTTCTCCCGGACCGATTTGCCGATGTCAGTCCTAAATTCAACACTCCGGTAAAATCGATAATCTTTGTCGCAATAGTCACTTGGATTGGGATGGTCGCGACAAACTATTATGGAGCAGTTGCTGCCAACCTAAATTATACAGTTGTTTACACATTCATCCTCGCGATTGTATCAGTTGCCGGCGCGGCATTCCCATACTTGCGAAAGGAGATTTACCAAAAGTCTCTAATTTCACGCTACACATTTGGGAGAGTTCCCGTGGTGACGATTGTTGGAGCGATTTCTTTCGTCTTTTTCGCTGCCCTTTCCTATGTTGCCGGGATTAACGCGTCAATCGGCGGTCCGAATAATGTCTACTCACTCGTCGCTGCGGTGATCGCGTTCATTGGAAGTGGAGCAATCTACTTCATCGCGAAAGCTTACCACAAAAGAAAGAGTCAGATCGATATTGGGCTAAACTTTAGCGAGATCCCACCAGAGTAAACAGATTAGCGATAGGAGCGCGGTCGAATTTTGATCTGCGACTGCCTCGAAGTTTCAATGTTTACTAACGTCATTGACTAAAAAATGAGTTAGAGTGAAATATGTTCGAGCATCTATTCTCCCCGGTACAGCTAGGCCCTGTTAGTCTTCGAAATAGAATATTCGTCACGCCCCATGCCACAATGTTTGGTTCCGATGATCGAGATAATCTTCCAGGTAAGCTTTTGGCAGATTACTGTGCGGAACGCGCGAAGGGAGGCGCAGCGCTGGTAGAAGTCTCCATGAGCATCGTGGGTGACGACAGAACTTCCCAAGTAGCTCCAACTTCTGAGGCTCACTTTAACTACCTAAACGCCGGTCACCCAATGATCCTTAGCGGACGGTGGCCCCTCAGAGGGTCTGATCCCAACATTGTGAAAGGATATTCCTACCTGGCAAAACGGGTTCATGAGTTCGGGTCGAAGTGCTTCATTGAACTCGCTTCAGCCGGGACCAATATCGGGGGCGAGTCGGGGGTATCGGCGTTTCCCTGGCCGTCCGCCCGCCCATTCACGGGCAGAGAAATGACCCGTGACGAAATAGGAAGAGTCGCGTATGATTATGGAATCGCCGCGAAATATGTGATGGAGGGAGGTCTGGACGGGGTGGATATCTTGACTGCGCATGGAGAGCTAATTGGAGAATTTCTGTCAAAGGCGATGAATCGACGGCATGATGAGTACGGTGAATCTTTGGACAACAGGATGAGATTACTCCTAGAGGTCTTGAAGAAAATTCGGGATAACGTTGGGGACACTATTGCAGTTGGAATGCGTCTGAATGGAGACGAAAAGTTCGAAGGTGGAAATACTCCAGTCGACGCAGTTGAGATTGGAAAGCGGTTAGACGGAAAACTCGATTGGATAACGGCTGACGTAGGATATTCTCCTCAGCAAGAAGATTGGCAAGCGGTCCCGATGTACGTGGAGAGCGGATACAACAAAAGAATTACATCTCCAATGAGGCTGGCGCTACAGAAAACGAAGATTGGTGCGGTGGGCCGATATTTGGATCCTCGCTCCGCAGATTTGTTGATCGCTTCGGGCGAAGCAGATATGGTCGCAATGACGCGCGCACTAATTGCCGACCCTGAACTTCCAATGAAAGCGAAGGAAGGACGGGTAGAAGAAATTCGTCCATGCATCGGTGCACTCCAGGACTGCTGGGGAAGGATGATCAAAGGCCTCCCTATTTCCTGTACAGTGAATGCATCTGTTAGCCGGGAAGCATCGTGGGGACTTGGGACTTTGCAGCCCTCTGCGAAAAGAAAAACCGTCCTCGTCATAGGCGCCGGACCAGCCGGACTGGAAACGGCGAGGGTAGCGGCAGAGAGAGGACATCACGTTGTGATCTACGAAAGGTCGAGAGAGCCCGGAGGTCAAGTTCTGCTTGCGGCAAAGTTGCCCGCAAGGGCAGATGTAAAGTCGCTCATAACTTGGCAGTTACACGAGATCAAGAAGATGGGAGTAGAAATAAGGCTCGGCATGGACGTATCCAGTGAAAATCAAGTAATCGATTACATACTTGGCGAGGAGCGACCGGATGTTGTTGTAGTGGCGACCGGCTCCAATCCGATCCGGACGGGGTTCCAACCTTACACATTCAAAGAAATCGAAGGATGGGATTCTCCGATGGTTTGCACAGAGGTTGACGTCCTAAATGGAGTAACGGATTTAGGCAGGAAAGTCATCGTCGCGGATTCGGTCGGTTTTATCGAGGCACCCGGTGTCGCGGAATTTATCGCTCGAAAAACAAATTCCGAAGTCACAATTTTAACTCCCTTTGAAACTGTGGGTCTGGAATTGAAAGGCATGAATCACTGGGAACACCTATTTTCGAGACTGTTCGAGTTGGGTATACAGATTGAACCGTTCACATGGATAAGAAAAATCTACCCCAATAAGATTCTGAAGTATAACATCTATCAAAAGGAGGTCGAAAAGTTCGTCAATGATATAGATAATGTTGTACTAATCACAGGGAAGCTCCAAAACGACAGCCTATACGAGGCGTTCAAAAAACATGTTGCAGAAACCTATCTTGTAGGTGATGCCAGAATAGGTGGGGCGAGAATCGGCAACGCCATCTTCGACGGTCAAAAAACCGGCAGGTCAATTTAATCAAAAAACCACTTTTCGATGGTCGAATGCGGTCAGACGTTAAATTTTGGCTTTATTCGTTGACGATTAGCTAGGGAACCAAGACTACCTTCCCAATGTTAGATCTTGATTCCAAATACGAATGAGCCTGGGCAATTTCATCATATCGAAAACTCTTGCTCACGTACGGACGAACCCAGCCTTCATTCACTCCATTCAGTATCTCCGTCATCCAGTTTCCAATTTTCGCTCTTTCTTGGAAAAGATTCCCAAGATCAAACCCAAACACTCCCTTGTTAGCGTTGAATAGGGACCAGGGTTCAAACCGGGGAGAAGTAAGGATTGTTCCAATGAATTTGAGAGCGCCGCTCAATCTATTACCGGTGACCGCTGACAATCCAAAAACACCCAACCTTCCGGTCGATCTTAGTGCTTTGTAGTCCTTCCTCCAGTTTTCGGATCCTCCAATTGGATCAATAATCAATTCAACTCCCTTGCCTTCAGTTAATCGCATGATAGCCTCGAACCAATCCTCCTTTCTGTAATCAATCGCATAGTCCAGACCTCTTTGTTCCTTCAGAAACGCATGTTTTGATTCGCTGGCTGTACCATAAGATTTCGCACCTACATGTCGTGCAACGTCAATTGCCGCAAGTCCAACTCCTCCTCCGGCGTTATGAATGAGAATGGATTCCCCTTTCTTTAAGGAACCCATCGCAACTATCAGAACGTAGGCAGTTACGTAGTTCACTGGAATTGCCGCAGCCTGTTCAAAGCTCAGGTTCTTCGGTTTTGGAAAAACCGCATCAATTGGAGTGATTACCAATTCGGATTGTCCGCCGAATTGTGTTAGAGCAATAACTTCTTTTCCAAGCAGATCAGGCTGAGCATCTTTCCCCACTTTTTCTATTACGCCTGATATTTCGTATCCCAAAACGCAAGGCTTCTTTGGAGCTGCTGGGTACAGTCCCTGTCTTGCCATAATGTCTGCGAAATTCAAACCTGCAGCTCTAACGGAGATCAGGACCTGGCCAGAACCCGGGACAGGTTCAGAACTTTCAACTAGCTTTAGTACTTCGACCCCACCATTTCGAGTAGTCACAATCTGTCGCATAAAGGAAAATCTCGGGAAGATGGTTCCCTTGAAAAATTCCCTTGACAGTTAAAGACTTGGTTTCCTATGGATTTGAGGGGGAGGAAGCTTACTATCCGAGAGCGGAATGGATCCCAACCCATAAGATTTAGCGGTTTGGTTGTTCGAAAGGACTGGGGTTAACCCCGAGCTTGTCCTCATTCGGTTGATTTCGAGATCTTTAAAACTGACTGTCGTCAGTCACGACATAGCTGGTGGGTTTTGAGAGCTTTAGATACTCACACCAAAGTTCCATCATTTGGAGACCCAGCTCGTCGATTCGATATTCGTATCTCATCTTCTGATCAAGATCAATTTTGGGATCGGTAATCGCCTCGGAGAGTTCGTGTCGCTCTTCGCAACGGTGCTCCATCTTCTCTTCAAGTATCCGCAGGTGGTGTTTCTCCCGTATTTCTGTTAAGTTCATTGTAGATTTTGAATTATAAGCCGAAAGACCAGGAGTTCCATATTGCTTTGCCGCAGGATTTCCACTTAGTACGGATAATCTAGAAATTTAGTGAAGAAAACTCGCATCCTAAGATAACGACCATTCTTTCTGCCTACCAGTGTGATACAATCCTAATCTCTTTTCTCAACGGGTTCAGATTTTGAGTAAGACATTATAGATGCGCCCGAAAGACCAGCTTTGATTTGACAGAACGAGAATTCAAGCATGTAGAGACCAAGCTGGTGCACTCAGGTGAACCGTCGCCACGAATCTTGGGGGCAGTCAACATGCCGATTTTCCAGACAGCAATGTATGAGACGATGGGAGAGAAAGTCTACGATGATATCAAGTACATACGGCTGAACAATACTCCAAACCACCTAGCGGTGCACAAGAAGCTCGCCGCTCTTGAAGGAGCAGAGGACGCACTCGTTACTGCAAGTGGCATGGCTGCAGTCTCGGCGACCCTCTTGGCTTTTCTAACAAAGGGGGATCATCTCCTTATCCAAGACTGCCTCTACGGAGGTACGCACGATTTCGTGACAAGAGATCTGGAAGGATTTGGAATATCTTATGATTTCATAGATGGAAATGATCCGGCATCTTGGGAAAGATTGGTCCGACCCAACACAAAGGCATTCTATGTAGAAACGATGACAAATCCCTTGCTTGGAGTTGCAGATCACAAAAGAGTCGTGGAGTTTGCCAGGTCAAAGGGTCTGGTTTCAATAATAGATAATACCTTTGCGAGTCCGGTAAACTTCCGCCCTCTATCACTCGGTTACGACGTGTCACTGCACAGCGGTACAAAGTACCTCAACGGTCACTCAGACATCGTTGCAGGTGCGGTGATCGGAAGCGCCGCGCTTGTCCTGAAGGTAAAGCTCAGGCTCAATCACCTCGGTGGGAGTTTAGATCCTCACGCCTGCTTCTTACTTCACAGGGGGATGAAGACCCTAGCGGTTCGAATGAGGCAGCACAATGAAAGTGCCCTAAAGATTGCAGAATTTCTTGAAGGTCAACCCGGTGTTAAACGAGTAAACTACCCGGGCCTGGAAAGCCATCCTCATCACCAGAGAGCAAAGGAGCTCTTCGATGGCTATAGCGGGATGATGAGTTTCGAGCTCTCGGGTGGCAGAGAAGTTGCGGAGCGTTTTCTGAAGGCAGTAACGATTCCCATCCCGGCGCCCAGTCTGGGCGGGGTTGAGAGCTTGATTACGTTACCGGCGACCACCGCCCACCTCGGGATGACGGAGGAGGACAGATTGAAGCTAGGCATTACTGAGGGATTGATCCGGCTGTCTGTCGGAATAGAGTCGAGCGAGGATCTGATCGATGATTTTACCCAAGCGCTGGAGGTATCAACAAAAGCTCCTCGGAATGTCTCATAAGAGTGAACCTCTCTGTCACGCCCGGTGCAACGAATTTTTTGACAAATTCAAACTCCAATCATCTGAATCAGCAGGTTATATCTTGGTTGCTAGGGGAAGATCAGCCTGCCGTCCGTTATTACACACTAGTTGACATTTTAGGACATAAGGAGAATGACCCGATAGCGAGAGAAGCGTATTCCAAGATTTCTCGAAAAGGCTGGGGGAGAGACATCCTAAACCTTCAGAAACCCGAAGGCTTTTGGGAACCAAGAAAACCTTCATGGCGGAAAAACATTCTCGGCTGGATTGAATTTCTCTACCGACCGAAATTCATGGCGACCAACTGGCGAGCACTGGTTCTGGCTGATCTTGGACTCACGTCAAATGACGAGAGAATCAAAAGAATTGCGAATCTATTCTTCACCTACAAACTCCAACTTGGTTCTTCGTTTAATTTTTTCACCGAAGAAGCGTGCATAGTCGGGAACACCGCGCGCATGTTGACTCGCTTTGGGTACTCTGATGACTATAGAGTAAAGAAATTGTATGATAGACTATTGGAAGATCAAAGAGAAGATGGCGGCTGGAATTGTTTTAGCTCTGACCGAGGAACCTTGGATAACTGGGAGCCTCTAGCAGCCTACAATGCTCTTCCCAAACAAAAACGAACAAAAAAGATCGATAGATCCATCGGAAAAGGAGCCGAGTTTTATCTAGAGCGTAGATTGTTCGAAGAAGGAAGAAGCAAGTATGCGCCTTGGTTTAGGTTTCACTATCCAAACCACTACTATTACGACATTTTGATTGGTCTAGATATGCTAACGAATCTTGGATACGCAGACGACAGACGTCTCGATGCTGCTCTAAAGATTCTCAAAGAGAGACGTCAAAGTGACGGGACATGGCTGCTTGACAGAGTTCATCCAGATCTAGGGCCTGGAATCGTCGAGAGCTCGTTTGCTATAGATAAAAGCCCCAAGCCATTTGCGCTAGAGGAGGTAGGCAAACCGAGTAAGTGGATTACTCTTACGGCGTTGCGTATTTTGAAGAGAGTTGAAGATGCGCGATAAGTATGGTTTACGAATTTTGAGATTCTCCAGGATCGGATTGAGATTTTTCTCATTTGTCCTTCAGAGTCAAGAACTTGCCGGGATTTAGGATGTTGTTCGGATCCCATTGCTTCTTCATCTCGCGCATCAACTGGAGCACTTCGGGGCCGTTGCTCTTATTCAGCTGCATCTCTGCGAAGAGTAGCTTCTGCTCACCAACGCCGTGTTCGCCTGTTACGGATCCGCCAACCTCTATCGCGTAATTGCAAATGTCGGCAAACGCTCGATCCGCAATTTCAGTCGTACTCTCATCATATAGAATACTCGGGTGAACGTTCCCGTCTCCCGCGTGGCCGCCGGTAGGAATTCTGAGACCGTATTTCTTCGCGACCTGCTCGACGTATTGTAGATAGTCAACTAGCTTGTCGATTGGTACGACGACATCTTCCGTGTGGACCGACATCCCCAGTGATTTTATCCCCATGTAATTCAGCATCCGCGCTGAATACAGGCGTTCCTCGTCTGCCTCATCTTTGGCAACGTAATTCCCGGTAGATCCACACTCTTCGCAAATCTTCAGGAGGTCCGCGAGTCTTGAATCGGTCTCGATAAAGAGCATCGCCTCATCTTCCGGAATGCCTAGATCGAAAGCCTCGTTCACTGAGTGCAGCGTCACTCTATCCATAAATTCCAGCAAGATTGGCTGGATCCTGTTAGTTCGTAGTTGCTGGATAGCTCTCCCGGCGGATAACCAGTCAGGAAAGTAGACGTATAGGCGCTTGTGGTCGGAGCTCTTTGGTGGCAGGGGTGTTATCTTGACCCATGCCTCGGTGATTAGTCCCAGAGTTCCCTCGCTGCCACAAATAATGTGGACAAAATCGTAACCCACGCGGTTTTTCGGAAGTGGTTCGCCGAACTTTACTATCGAACCATCCGCTAGTACAACCCGGACTGACAATACCCAGTCCTTCACCGTACCATACCGGAAGCATTTCATCCCGCCAGAATTCTCGGCAATTGCACCTCCCATCGTGCACCATGGAGTACTACCGGGGTCAGGTGGAAAGAAAAATCCCTGTTTTTTCAGCTCCCCATTGAGATCCTCTAACACTACGCCCGCCTCCACATGCGCGTACCAATTGATAGTGTCTATCTTCAGAACCTTCTTCATACGCGTGAAATCGATGACGATCCAATCATGAGCTGACGAGGCACCCGTTAGACTTGTACCTGCGCCCCTCGCGACGACTGGAATTTTTGTTTCGTTTGCTCGCGCGACAATCTTTGCGACCTCATCAGAAGTTTCTGGACGCAGTATAATCAATGGCTGAGAAGTGTAATCCGCCATGTCCTTGAGATAGTCCTGAAGTTTTTCGTCCTTAGAATCGGGACGAATGACATTTTTCTCGCCGAGCAATTCGGCAAAATAATCCAGATTAGTCATTCCTATCCTCCTCTGGTTTCGCGAATGTCTTTCAACCTTGTCGCTGAATGTGAAGGTTGAAAATGCGGCCTTGCGTCATCATCAACCTCACCCAAAGTGCCATCCACATTTCAGTCCCTCGGGCGCAAGTGATGTCTCCAAGATCGATGATATTTTTCCAGCCAAAATCTTTCAGAATCTTCTTGACGTGCTCTTTCGCATCAGCGTCATTACCAGCGACAAAGACATCATGATTTCCGCCCGCGAGCGATTGCGGATTGACCATCAGCTCGACAGCGACCGTATTGAGGGACTTTACCACTTTTGCGTCCGGAAAAGTGCGCTGAACCTGCTCACCGACAGAATCCGTGTTTACAACCTTTAGAGTTGGGGGCATTCCTCTTGAAAAATCGAGGGCGTTCGAAACATCGATGAGCACCTTGCCGCTAAAGTTCTGAGCTCCAGCCATCTTTAGAGCTTCAACAGCAACTCCTCCAGGCGTGCAGTTGATAACAATCTCTCCGAAAGCGGCGGCACCAGCAAAAGTACCCTGAGAAGCTTTCGATGATTTGGTATTTTTCACCCACTCTACCGCTTTTTCACCGGAAGCAGAACGGGATCCCATTTTGACTTCATAGCCAAGCTCGACAAGTTTCGTACCAAGAGTGTTTCCCACTGTTCCAGTCCCGATTATTCCAATTCGCATGATCTTTTACCGGCTCAAGCTTCAGTCTAATAAGCTAGACTCGGACAAACTCAAAAGTGGTAGGAGTGAAAGAAGCCTCTAAATTATTTGAAAACGACTTCGTAAAACTTTAAACCATAATCAATATTCGCCGCGTGTAAATTTCAAAATTATTGAGCAAATAGAACAATTTTCCATATTCCATAAATGCAAAACATGAGCTCTCGCTCTTTAATGAAGTACAGAAGTAGGACGGAAATAATCGATTCAATGCTCCGCTCAGTTAGATCGGGGGCAACGAAAACTCACATCATGTATCGCGCGTACATGTCTTACGCGCAGCTAAAGGAATACCTTGCGCTTTTGCAAGAGAAAGGTCTTCTGGCCTTCGATCAGAGAACCCAGTTATACAGGCTAACCGAGAAGGGGCTAAAGTACATGGATGCCTATGACAAAATTTACGAACTGGTACCTAAAGCCTCGGAAATGAATGAAGAAGCACTCCAGCCCGTGCCCACTACAGAAGTTTTCAAGTACTGATACGCGTGGGGGATGAAAACCCCCTCTGCTTTTTTATGCCAAAGAGGATGATAGTCTATAATAGGCTGAAAGACCGAACTGTAAATTCCCATGATGCAGTATCCCTGCTCGAGTTGCAAAAAGGAATGCCTCTCTGAGTTACTCGGGACATACCTACTCGTGGTACTTGGGCCTTCATCAGTCATCGTTGCTTCATTGATTCCGAATTTTACTGCTGCTGAATCTTTAGTCTTCATTGCTTTTTCCTTCGGTTCAACGGTAGCTTTTGTGATTTATTTTCTCGGCAGACACTCTGGCGCGATCATTAATCCCGCGATAACTTTCGGTGCGACCTTTGCAAGAATTCTTCATTCAAGATATTTTGTACCGTATCTGTTCTTCCAAATAACTGGTGGCCTGCTGGCAGGCTTGACTCTGAAACTGGTCTTTTCTTCGGCAACGGCCTCGACAAACCAGTTAGGTTCTACCGAACTTGCGAGAGGGATTAGTCCACTTACAGGATTTGTAATTGAGATTGTGGGTACATTCGTTCTTACGATTTCGGCGCTGACTGCTTCTACTCGAATCAAGAATGCAGCTGGTCAAGCGCTGCTCGTTGGTTCCACTTTGTTTGTTCTGATTTTATTTTTGGGTCCTCTGACAGGAGCGGGTTTCAATCCTGCGAGGAGTTTGGGACCGTCATTGGCTTCGGGGTACTTGACGAACCTTTATCTTTACATTATTGGCCCGGTCATAGGGGCCGTGATTGCAGGGCTTGTCTTTAGAGTGGTAAGAGATAATGGCACAAAAACGAGAAATCTTGTTTGTTTGTGTTGAGAATGCCGGACGGTCTCAGATGGCACAAGCTTTTGGTGAGAGATCCGGGTTGAAGGCCTCAAGCGCGGGAACCGTTCCTTCGTCACGAGTAAATCCGATCGTAGTCGAGGCAATGAAGGAAAAAGGGATCGATCTCTCGGGAAAAGTCCCCAAAATGCTCACTCCCGAGATGATCAACCGGGCTAGCTTGGTAATAACAATGGGATGTTCAGTCGAGGAAGTATGCCCTAAACCGCTTCTGGCGCAGATGCAGAAAAAGCTGATCGACTGGAATCTTAAGGATCCGAAGGGAAAGTCTCTGGCAGAAGTCAGGTCCATTCGAGATGACATTGAAAAGAGAGTGCAAGAACTCTCGAAAGAAGACTAGACTTTCTTCACTGCTTTGATATGCGAGCTAAAATACGGAAAAGGGTACTCCCCAATATTCGTTGTTGAAACGTGCTCGATTGAAATATCTTGAAAGCCAGCAGTCGAAAGTAGCCTAGTATATTCAGAATCCGTTAGGGCCCCCGCTATGCATGCAGACCATGAATCCATGTCCTTTCTTGCTTCTTCGGGAATTTCTTTTTGAAGGGTCACGTCAGCAACCGCAAACATTCCATTGTTCTTCAGCACTCTGAACGATTCTCTAAAGACGGCCAGTTTATCCGGTGAGAGGTTAATCACGCAGTTTGAGATTACATAATCAATAGAGTCTGACGATACAGGAAGATGTTCGATCTCTCCCAGTCTGAACTCGGCATTTCGATACTTTTCGCCATATTTCTTTGCAGTATCTCGCGCTCTCCAGATCATTTCAGGAGTTGCGTCAATGCCGATGGCTCTTCCGCTATCACCTATTATTTGCGACGCCCTGAAAATGTCAATGCCCCCTCCGCTTCCTAAATCGATCACCGAATCTCCCGGTTTTAGACTGACAAGTTGAAGTGGGGAACCACAACCTGCATTTACAGAAGATGCTTCGACCGGAATTTCTTCGCCTATCTGAATTAGGGGTGATCCACAGGAACTACCTCCACAACAATCCGATTCCTCGGACGTGGCAAGCTTCGAATATCTATCTCTTACTGCCTTTCTAATTTCTAATTCGGAAGAGATTTCAGTCATTTCCAGCCATCGATTCTATTGAAAACCCCCATATTTATCGACTAACCCATCCCTCGCTGGGGAAATCGTCCCCGGGGAAGAGTTCAAACTGCAATCGTGACTAAAATTTTTTAGATCTCGGATGTGGGGATGCAATTCGAAACTCTGGGAGAGATTGCTTAATGATAGAAATTGACGGCACTTCAATGAAGAACATCCATTACAGGTGGTCGAAATACAACAAACCGATCGAGCACATAAGGCAGGGCGAGAGTGTGCGCATTGAGATACCTGATTGCTTTGTAAATCAACTGAACGAAAACTCTACTCTTGAGGATCTGTACAAGATAGATCAGGCAACGATTGACGGCGCGAGCGGCCCGCTCTGGATCGAAGACGCAGAACCCGGTGACACGCTTGAGGTGGATATCAAGGAAGTAAGAGCCGGTTCCTGGGGTTTCTCGATGACTGAGAAAATCTATGGTCTGCTGAAAGGCCGTTTTCCGGACAATTTTACGATTTGGGATCTTCGCGATGGGTACGCTATTCCCAGATCATCAAACTTTCTCAAAGGAATCAAATTACCGCTCAAGCCGTTCCTTGGGGTGATGGGAACCGCTCCTGCTGAAGGAGAATTTCCAATGCTTCCGCCACAGTATTTCGGCGGAAACATCGATAACAAACTCTTGACCTCCGGAACTAAACTCTACCTGCCGGTCCTCGTTCCAGGCGCACTCTTCTCTGCCGCCGACCCGCACGCAGCGCAGGGGGATGGAGAGTCCGGGGGAACCGGAATAGAGACGAGCGCGACCGTGACACTACAGTTCCGGGTGATAAAGGGAATGAAAATTCAGTACCCGAGAGCCGTGGTGAATCTCGATTCCAAAAGCTGTCTTTTGACCATGGGAATTTCAAACGACCTTTACAAGGCGTCGCAGCTAGCAATGGATGGCATGATTGATGAATTAGGGCGCAGGGGGATATCCGGGGGTGAGAGCTACACGCTCTGCAGTCTCGCGGCCGACCTGCGAATCTCTGAAGTAGTTGACGAGCCAAACTTCGTAGTCTCGATGACGATTCCGATGGATGTTATCGAGAGAAACTAATCAGCGTGTACCATCTTGGCTGACAAATCTGAAGAGATCCTGCGGAAACTCGATCAAACGATCGCCACAAGCAGCAGGGTGCTATACTATCCACTCTTGGTAAAAAGCGCTCATGGCAGCACTATTATCGACGTTAATGGAAAAGACTACATCGACTTTAATGCGAGCTGGACGGTAGCAGGTCTGGGTTATTCAAACCGGCAGGTTATCGACGCGATCAAGTCGGAAATTGAATCCAGTGCGGGACTGGCTGCGTGCACCTTCCCAAATGAAACCGTGTTGGAGTTTGCCGAAGAACTTGTCTCCATCGTTCCAGGTAGCTTCTCGAAAAAAGTCTGGTTCGGGCATTCTGGTGGTGATGCATGCGCCGCAGCTTACAAACTATTTCCGATTCAAACCAGGCGACCAAGGATGATTTCATTTTACGGCGGCATGCACGGCACCGATCTGGCAGGCATTGCGATGGGCAGTCATCCTTCAACTGCAAGATTCAGGGTGCCCAGCCTGGTCACAAAAGTTCCATACGCGTACTGTTATCGCTGTCCTTATGGTCTAGAATATCCGAGCTGCGGCGTCTACTGTGCGAGCGATTTTATCGAGGAACAGGCCTTCAAGTACCTTAGTCCCCCTGACGAGACCTCGTTCATGATCGTTGAGGCAATGCAGAGCGACGGCGGCGACATTGTCCCCCCTCAGGCATATCTTGGAAAATTGAAGAAGACATGCGAAAAATTTGGAATCCTTTTTGTTGCCGATGAGGTAAAGGTCGCGCCGAGCAGGACCGGAAAAATCTTCGGAATTGAAAATTATGGGGTCGTTCCCGATGCGATCACCATGGGAAAATCGATTGCGTCAGGAATTCCGATGGGAGCACTTGTTGCCAAAAAAGAACTCCTAGATGGACCCTACCTTACATCGACCCTCTCGGGCAACTCGATCTCTGCAGCAGCAGGACTCGCTGCTATTCGACTATTGAAGGAAGACAAAATTTTGGAGAACGCGAGAGATCGTGGTAAGGAGCTGAAATCGAGGCTTGAGGAGATGAAGGAGCGCCACCAGATTATTGGCGACGTCAGGGGAAAAGGTCTGTTCATTGGAGTAGAGTTTGTGAAGGACCAGAAAACGAAAGTACCAGCGCGACTTGAAACTGCGAAGATAGTTTATCGTGCCTGGCAGCTCGGGCTGATCTCCGTTTTCGTTGGGGCAAATCAAAACGTCATCGAACTGACTCCTCCACTGATTATTACAAGCGAAGAAATTGAAAGCGGAGCAGAAATTCTGGAAAAAGCAATTTCTGACGTTGAGAAGGGTCTCGTGCCTGATTCACTCGTGAAAGATTTCACGGGATTTTAGAGCAGTTCGAAAAAGTAATTCACTCCCAAACTCCTGCGCAGGAGTCTGGGAGGCTTCATCACTACTTGGCTGACCGTGCAGCAGCCAGTGCATCGCTGTGAACCCTCTTTGCCGCGGCCATCTCTTGCTTGAAGGTCTTCCATGCGGCGTCCTTTGCCTCTTTGTACTTCCTTCGCGCCCTTGTCCTTGCTTCTTTGTATGCTTTCCTTGCGGTACCCCTCACTTCTTTGTTTAACTTTGTCAACTCTCATTTCACCTCCCTATTTCTTATCCATGTCATTAGTTATGCGACAAGTTCAAGATGAATGCTTCTCAGGAACCTTCTTCACCTTTCATCAGAAGTGTTCAGTTGGCAAGCTAGCATCTTTTCGAACTTGTAAACCCGCGAATCTTTCCCGGCAAAACGAAACGCCCCTCCTTTCGTGATCGAAGTCAATAGTTTCTTTTCTGACCAGGAAGATTTCTGCACCGCGATTATTCCGTGGTTATTTAGAATGCGGTATAGTTCAGCCAGTACGTCATCCAGACTTCTCAGGTTGTGAATCACGCCGAACAAGAACGCGACGTCGATACTGGAATCTGGAAGTTTGGTTTTCGCCACGTCTCCCAGACTGACTTCGGTGTTTTTCAGTCCTTTTTCCGCGACTATCTCTCTTACCTTCTTTACTGCAGCCGGGTTGATGTCGAGTGAGTAAAGGTGACCATCCTTTCCGATGATTTCTGCCGCCGGTATTGTAAAAAAGCCCGGTCCCGGGCCTACTTCGAGAACCCTCTGTCCCGAACTCAGACCCGCGGCCCTGAGTAACTTGTACGGATCTATGAATGCCCCGAAGAGATGATCGTGAATGAGAGAGATCATCTTGAGGTGCCCTCTATCATAAAGCGAGATTCTTTGTTCAGGGGAGATTTCTGTCTTGTTTGAAACAGTTGTCATATTCTAACCCACCTTCAATAGAATACTAGGAAGGAGGTAGCGTATGAATACCGCTCAGAAAATATGCTTAATATTCATCAGATTAGCTCAGTGAACCAGCATTGCGGATCGAAGATGCGGCTGAAATTCTCTTTGAGCTAGGAAGCGAGGACCGGCTGGAAATACTGTCCGAGCTCGGGAAAGAACAACTCAAGCTTAGCCAGATTGCAATAAAACTCTCCTCCAGCATTCAGGAAGCGTCGCGTCAGTGCGGTCGCCTCGAAGATGCGGGTTTGATCGAAAAACATCCTGACGGCAGGTTTGGGGTAACGATACTGGGATGGATTTCGCTTTCGCTCCTCCCGGCGTTTGCTCTACTTGGCGAAGAGAAAGAATATTTTGCCGCCCATGATCCGTCCTCTATGCCAAACGAATTCGTTCAGCGACTCGGCGAGCTCTCAGATCACAAACGAATCGATCATATTGATGATGCCCTAAAATTCCAGCAGAGCGTTGTTAAGGAAGCAGAAAATTTTGTCTGGTTTCTCTCCGATCAGCCGGTCGGTCATTCTCTTAGGGAAACTCATTCCCATTTTTCCTCAAATGTAAATCTCAGACTTATCCTTCCAAAGAGTATTGACACTGAATCATTCCGGGCAGCCAAGAATTCAATGGGAAATAGACTGGAAATTGGTCTCGTGAGCGACGTCAGGCTCGTTCTCGCGATGAATGAGAAAGCAGCTGCGTTCGGTCTCCCAACATTGGACGGGAGACCTGACTACAGCCGTGGGTTCGTTGGCAATTCACCCGCATTCAGAGGGTGGTGTCACGACCTATTCGACTACTACTGGACGAGTGCCGAAAAAGTCTATCCTGTTCTGTGAGACTATTGGTTCATTCCTTTGATCCGCTTTCTGATCTCGTCGGTAACAATTTGCTCGTCGCCATCCGCGAGATAAAGCGCGTTGATTTCAAGACTGTTCGCGCCATGATGATATAGCCAGACCGAGGGGTCGCCATCTCTCAATTCGTTGTTCATCTTCGATACCGCAGCTGGGGACATCTTTTCGAACGTGACTCTGAGCCCGAGTTGATGATAACCGATTCCGTCAACTAGTTCGTCTGGCCAGATCGAGAATTTGAGGTTCGGAACGTCGGATAACGACTCTTTCAATTTCGCGATCTTCTGGTGCGCCGGCTGGATTCTTTCCTTCTCGTGATCCATTTTCACCCATCTCTGAAGCGCGGCAAGCGTGCCCACGATTTCCTGACGATCTAGTTTGTATCCTCTGCCGATGCTCCGGTAAAATCCCGGTCGTGGGTCGTAACTGCCGGCTTCTTGACCGATGAAGCTGTGAAGTGAGACAGTTTCGATCAAGTCCTTTCTACCACAAACCCATCCGGCAGAATTTGCACCCTGCACGTACTTTGCTGCGAAGCAGACGAGGTCCGCACCCATTTTCGTAAATCTGGTCAAGAGCTCGATCGGATACGTCTGACCGGCTGCGTCCACGATAATGGGAACGCCGTGTTTGTGGCCGATCTCTATAATCTCCTGAAGTGGGATGATGTCCTTTCTCGATTCAGGATAGTCCGGAACCATAAAGTGAATTGCAGCCGTCTTCTCGGTGAAAGCAGCTTCAAGATCCTCATGGCGCGCACCCCAGACCTCGTGCCCGACCTGTACAAACTTGCCTCCTGGGACCTCCATGGCGCGGTCGTACATCCCCGGTTCTCCTCCATGCGCACCGCGCAGATTGCGCTGGATAATGATCTCGTTTTTCATTCCGGTTGTGTCAGGAAGTTGCCTCATCTTTTCCGGATCTTTTCCCGCGATGCAGGCCGCTGCTGAGAGAACGAGCGCGGCGAAAGATCCGGATGTCACGTGAGCAGCCTCAGCGGAGCAGATCTTAGCGATCGCTTTCCCGACCTTATCCTCCAGCTCCCAAATGCCACAATAGTTTTCCGTTGATTCCTCCATCGCGTCCAGCACCTCCTGGGGTATAACCGAGCCTCCGAGGCGAGTGATGGGAAATTGACCATTTACTACTCTCCTGACGCCGAGATCTTTGTACGAGCTCATTTTGGTCAAGCCAGAGCTCAAGGGGTATTGAAACGTTATCATTTCATTGGCGCCAGCCCCGCGAAGTCCAAAGCAAGCCATATTTTCTTTGGAGTTTGGTTTCGACGATGATGAAAAACACCGGGGCATTTTTCGGGGACATGAAGGGTAAGAGCGTGATTGTTACTGGCTCGACCAAGGGAATAGGGCTGGAAATTGCAAAGATCATACTGGAGACAGGAGCCAGTGTCGTGGTAAACTCCCGAAATGAAAAAGACGTTGCATCCACAGTTGAGAAACTCTCGAAAGATTCCTCGACTCGCGATTCAGTCAAAGGAATGCATTGCGACGTGGGTATCTATGAAGATTCTCTGAACCTAGCAAGGTTTGCGGAAAGTAATTTCGGCAAGGTTGATGTTTTGGTGAATAACGCCGGAACTTCAATGATTAGCGACAGTCTAGATCTGAGTAAGGACGACTGGGAGAGGACGATCAGGACAAATCTTTCGGGCCCCTTTTTCCTTTCTCAGGCCTGCGGCAAGATAATGGCGAGAAATGGAGGAGGTTCGATTGTGAATATTTCCTCAATGTTCGGAAGTGGCGGAGTGCCCAAGAGACTTGCATACTGCACTTCAAAATTTGGATTAAACGGACTAACAAAAACTCTCGCGGCTGAATGGGCGCACTACAATATCAGAGTAAATGCCGTTTCACCTGGTTACATAGAGACACCGATGGATCAGGGCGATCAGAATACCGGCGGATATACTCCGAGCGACATCAAAAGAAGAACACCTATGGGGCGATACGGAACTTCCAGCGAGGTGGCGCAAGCAGTGCTCTTCCTTGCGTCAAGCATGTCGTCTTACGTGACTGGAGCAAATCTCGTCGTCGATGGAGGCTGGCTATCCTACATTGGATGGGACAAGCTTCTGAACGAGATAAAATAAGAAAAAAGTGGGAGAATAAAGATGGGAAAAATCCCATTTTTATTCGATTACTTTCTGCGCATTGCCATAACTGCAAGAACTGATGCTATGATAGCGATGACTACGCCGACCGCTCCGACCGCGAGTGCCGTTGAGCTGCTACCTGCTGATGCAGACACTGTTGTCACATAGTTTACTTGTGAAGTAACTGTCGTCTGTTGTTGCTGCACCTGGGTTACTGTTGTTGCCTGAGCTTGTGTGACCGTTGTCTGCACCTGCGAAACTACGGTTGTCGTAACTGCTACAGTTGTGGTTGTTGCAGTCCCGCTGGCCTGGCTGGATGAAGATGATGTTGTTGTGTTTCCATACTGGAAGATTTCACTTGCGGTTGCATTGTTGTACACGGCCTTGATCGTGTAGGTTCCCTGTACGTTGTAAGTAGGACCACCTGTAGTGAAAGTACCGTTGAAAGCGCCAGTAGTAGGACTTACCGAAAACTGATTTGCATCAGTCAGGGCCCCGTTGGGAGACGTGATTGAAATCGCAACAAAAGTGCCGGACTGTCCGGGCACCGGTGTTACATTTCCTGAAACCGTTATCGTTTCAGTTCCCGCAGGGTAGGAGCTCTGGTTTGTCTTTATGGTTACAGCGGATGAAGCTGCGTGCGATGCTAGTGGTGTAAGGCAGATGAGACTGAGGATGGCAAAAAGGAGAAAGGTGTTTCTTGCTGCTTTCGAATGATAATTCATCTAGTAGAATTCTCCACGTATCGCTTCAGCCTAATTGCAGAGGTATAATAGTACGTATGAAAGAACTTCCATGTTTGTTTTCGAATATTTACTGAATTAGGGCAATCGCCATAACATTGAGCAAATGAAGGGATTAGAGTAATTGCATTTACTTTCCGGAAGTACTTTTCACACTCAGAAAGTTTTTGTTTTGGCTTAAGAGTTAGCTTTTAGTTTTGAGAGATTTGTATAATTATTGTAAATGTTGATCGAAAGCAATAACAAATCCGAAAAGTAATGGATGAAAGTCTTGCGGAGTTGGAGCGGCTGATAGTAATACTTGCGGCTGTTTTTCCGAGCAACGGCCTTCCAAACGTCGTGTTAAACAACGACGAGAAGTCGCTTTGAAATCCTGATACTGACATGTGTTTGGGATTTCACTTTTAGCTCTCTCCGGCTATGTCGGCAAATATGTCAATTATTTCTATAACGGATCTATTCCTCCGGGAACTAATTTTGGCATGGCTGGTCTCGTCTTTCTCGTCGGCATCTTCGTTGTAATTTTTTTCTCTAAATTTGTATCAAAATTCATCAGACGAAGAGAACCTCGTTAGAGTATCGTTTGACTTTGACCTTCTTCTTTTTGGTAAGATAGCGCTCTTAACATCCAAAAATCATAACTGTCTTTCGAGCCAGTATTTTCCTCGATGGATAAACTGGATCCGGAATTTCCCGACTCAGATCCTCGCCGCAAGAGACTGAAAGAAATTTTCAATGAAAGGGCCTTTCTCAGGAAAAAACCGGGTGAAGAGCCATTCAGGCTTGCATCTGGTGGTACGAGTAACGTCTTTTTCGACTGCAAGCTCGTGACGCAGGACCCCGAGGGTATCTCACTGATAGCTGAGTTGATTTTTGAACGGATTTCAAAATATGAGGTGGACGCAATTGGTGGAATCCAGACCGGGGCGATACCGATTGAAACCGCCGTAGCGCAGCTGAGCTTTAGCCGAAAAAGACCGATTAACGGGTTCTGGGTTAGGCAGGAGAAAAAAACTCACGGGACAGAAAAATGGATTGAAGGCAACCTGAAGTCGAAATCTAATGTTGTAATCGTGGAAGACGTGACAACGAAGGGCAACTCCGTTTTCGAATCAATCGACCGTGTCCGCGACCTCGAATGTAAAATCGTTGAGGTAATCAGTTTGGTCGACCGCGAGCAGGGAGCAAGAAAGCGCATCTCGGATGCGGGCTACCGCTTTACCCCAATGTTTACAATTTCAGAATTTTCAGGTGACAAAAATCTCTAGGCATATGCGATAACAAATCGCCGCCGAAACGGGAAAAGCAAGTTACCGTCGGGCCGTCTCTTGTAAGCAACCGATATCGCCTTAGTGTAATCACCAACAAAAGCATTCCGGGACTTTTCGTCCGGCAGCCTGTCGAGAAGAGGGCGCAGAGCGGTGCTCCTCGTCCATTCAACAATTGCTTCCGGGCTCGGCAGCACGTGAAAGTATTTCGTGTCCCAGAGGTCTATCTTCCTAGAGTTTGAAGATAACAGATCGTAGTAAAATCCCAATTCGTACGAGTAAAAGTCGGAGGGCGCGTCGTGAAAGTAAGTATGCCATCTGAGATTTCCTGTCAACTCTTTCAAGACGTCATACCAGAGATCAGTGTGAGTTGGAATCTGGAACGCTAGCGCACCGTTATCGGCTACAAACGAGAAAAGTCTAGGAATTTCTCTTTCATGATCGGGTATCCATTGAAAAGCCGCATTTGAAAACAGGATATCGAAGGGAACTTCTGGTTTCCATTCGCGAATATCTGAAAGTAGCCATTCTGCTGGAATGCCAGATTTTCTTGCGGTCTCTAGCATTTCCCGGGAGTTATCAACGCCGACTATCTTTGCCTCGGGCCATCGGGAAGCAATAACGGCCGTGCTGTCTCCCGGACCGCAGCCGAGATCAGCAATTCGGGATGGGGTAGTGAGCTCAATTCTTGAAACTAGATCCCGGCAGGGAAGGGTGCGCTCCCGCTCGAACTTTAGGTAACTAGCGGGATTCCAAGTGGACATTTACGGTAGCATTTCTTAATGGCGATAAAGAATCTTGCCCGCACGACAGTCATGTGCGGAGTACCGAAGAATTTCAGCTTCGCCTACTTCCCGCAGGATAATCACCTTCTGGCCAATCCAAAGTATCGATGAAGGGTACCAAGGTGAGCCGTTTATGGCAGTACGGACAGATCACCAAGAAAATTGTCGCGTTTGACAAATCGATTTCGCGGTCTTTAGCAGGGAAGTATCGCGTGCAGCTGGGACAAACAATGTCCCAAATCCCGCTCTCTCGATTGCGCCTGAACAAGGTAAATCATGATTATTTCTGAGATTTAGGCAATCACCCGGTATTCTTCATTCCGGATGAAATTCCCACGATACTCAACTTGACTCCATCCAGGATGAGATCTTCAATCTCTGTAGGCCTGTGATCGTTCATTCTCTTTTCTCGAAGCAGTCGCACCTGCACGTAATTCATTGGATCGATGTAGGGATTTCTGACTTCGATCGAGTGTCTCAGCACGGTGTTTTTTTCGAGTAGATGTTTTTGTCTCGTAATTTCCAGAATTGTCCTTACAGAGAGCTCAAACTCTGAGCTGATCTCGTCGAACATCTTCTCTCTAATCACAGGATCGTCTTCAAGCAGTGAGTAAAGTGCCGCGATCATCATGTCGGCTTTGATCATTATCATCTGCAAGTTATCGATGACCGTCTTGAAGAAGAACCACTTTTCATACATCTCGCGAATAGCTTCCAGTCCGGTTCCACGCTCTTTCATGGCCGAATCCAGTGCTGATCCAGCCGGATACCAGCCAGGGAGAAGATGACGGTTTTGCGTCCAGCTGAACACCCAGGGTATTGCTCTTACATCCTCGATTGCGATCGTTCCCGATCGCGATACCGGCCTAGATCCAATCTTGAGAAGGGTGAGCTCTCGGATGGGCGTTGCCTTTTCAAAGTAATCTCTAAACTCCGGAGTATCATAGATTAGTGCCCGAAACTTCTCCAAGTTTTTCCGCGAAAGAACCTCCATGAATTCGGACCACTTTACATTTGGGACTTTGGCATGCTTTTTCTTATCGAGCATTGCGAGTCCCATTCCAAACGCGATCTGCTCGATGTGGCGCACCGCCAGACCAACGGTGGAGTAATTTGATGGGATTACTTCTCCTTGCTCGGTAATTTTTATCTTGCCGGAGTATGCCTCGGAGGGCTCGCTCCGTATCGCATCAATCGTCGGCTCTCCTCCCCGGCTGACCGAGCCACCGCGGCCGTGAAAAAATTTTAACGAAACCCCCCGCTCGGAAAACAGCTTTGAGAGGTTTCTCTCCGCTTTGAAAAGTTCCCAGCGTGAGGTGATATAGCCTCCATCCTTTGTGCTGTCGGAGTAACCCAGCATGATTTCCTGCCTGTTACCGCGCAGTGAAAGCTGTTTTGCGTATGCTTCGTTTCTGATCAATTTGTCCATTATCGAATCGCAGCTTCGGAGGTCTTCGATCGTCTCGAAAAGTGGAACTACGTCCAGTTCCGATTTTTGGGAATCAATGAGGTTTGTCAGCTTCATAAGAAATAGTATTTCCAGAATGTCGCTTTGAGCACCGCACATGCTGACGATGTACGTGCCGACCATCCTCTCGGAGTATCTTTCGTGAATTGCCTTTATCGTACGGAAAACCCCGTAGTGCTTTCCCGCTTCCTGATCTTTCCATGATTTGGGAATCGCGATCTGCCTAGCTCCGTTTAGTAGCGAGGTAAGCATTCCTGACTTGTCGCTCTCTTTCATTGTCGAATAATTCGGGATTCCATTCTGCTCCAAGATCTCGGCAACAATTTTCTCATGCTTTGAGCTGTGCTGTCGTACGTCCATGGATGCGAACTCGAAGCCAAAAGTCTCGACCTGTCTTAGAAACGGGAGGACAAACGCGTCAGCTACTGCCTTGCTTTTGTTTCCAACAAGGCTGTCGTAAATCATCTGGAGATCTGCGAAAAATTCTGAAACATTCTGATAGCGAGGGAAGCTGCCGTCTGGCGTACTCAAGAGGCGATTATGCATGAAGGTCAGCTTCGAACGGTAAGGTTCGTACTCGTTCGCCTCTTTTATCCCGGACCACACCTCCGGCATGATTTTTTTCTCAGCTTCAATCGAGTCGAGCAGGGCTTTGCTAAATGTGGTAACGTGTGATGACTGCGAGAGTTTCTCCGTCAGGTCGAAGAGTTTCAAGTCGTAAAGCTCTATGATCGATTTTCGCATCAAGCCCGCTGATTCAAGAGTGAGCTCGGGAGTGACGTTCGGATTGCCATCGCGATCGGATCCCCGCCAGGTGCCATAGAAAACGAAAGACGGCAGATGAACTGCCTGACCGTACGCCTTTTGTATGGCGTCCTCGAAGCGCGAGTACATCTGTGGTATCATCGGGAACACAACTTCTTTCATGTAATACAGCCCGATCTTAACCTCGTCCATAACCGTGAGATCCCTGTTACGGACTTCATCCGTCTGCCAGAGAGCTTCAATGTGCCCACGAAGCTTCAGCAAGACTTCTTCGCGGCCGCGCGGTGTCAATCCGGAATCTGATTCCAGCCTGGATAGGAGACTGGAAATGTGAAATGATTTTTCAAGAATTGTTCGCCGTCTTGCCTCGTTAGGATGCGCCGTGAATACCAGCTCGATCTTCAGATCTCGGAAGAAATCCAGGACTTGGTCCAGTGTGAGTCCGTTTTCCTTGAGTGTGAAGATGAGATCGTAGGCTGACTCCGCAACGCGCCTTGGGTTTTTTGCCCCCTGTTTTGCAAGATCAAACTTGGTCTCACGTTCCTTCAAAACCATGACGCGATGATGATCTTCGACGAGATTCACGAGCTGAAAATATATCGAGAAGGAGTGGATGATTGCAAGGCATTCCTCGTAGCTCATTCTGGAGACAAGATCGATCGTCTTTTTTCGAAGCAACTGTGGCTTTGAGGATGCACGCGCTCGCTTTGTTAAGCTCCTGAGTTTTTCTTCGAGCTCAAACACGCCCCGGCCCTCCTGCTCGATGATCGTCTGCCCGAGCATGTCGCCGAGCAGGTGAATGTCCCGGCTAATCCTGTCTTGCGATGGAAGCGGCTCTCTTGGAATCTCGGGCTTCGTCTTCAAGACTGGAGAACTGATCTAGTTTGAAGCTAAAAAAGAGAGTGCGCGCCGTAACTAGACTCTAAGTCGAAGCGCGAAGAATTTCTTCCATCGATCTGTTCGTACGCGCCGAAAAATCGTAATCGTTTGCTTCGTAGCCCTTCTTTGCAAACTCGTCCCGGTGCTTGATAAACAGCCACGACTCCTTCATGCTGTTTCCAAACCCCTTTGTCCTCACGAGGGCAAACGAGCCCTGAAGTTTTTTCCCGTATAATCTGAATTTCAGATTCCCGTCTTTCAGACCCTGCTGCATCACGCGGTCTCCCAGCTCGGGATCGGATATCATCTTCCTGACTCCCTTTTCGATCTCCTGCTCGGCGTTGTATGTACCTTCGTCCCAGATCATCACCGGTCCGGCTCCGTAATCGCCCCGAGGTAGGACACCCTCAAAATCTCTGTACCCCATTTCGTGGTCGGTCGTGGGCATGGCGAGCCGGCGAACGCTGGGGTCAAGCGATGGTCCCTTCGGGATTGACCAGGAAGGCATGACACCGCCTATTTCCAGTCGGAAATCGTAGTGCAGCGAAGTCGCCTTGTGCTTTTGGACGACAAAGACGAGTGGTTCTTTCTTCGACATCGTCATTTCTTTGATGTTATCTTGCACAATAAAGGATTCTCAAAGCGAACAAGGATAGCGAATTATCTTCCTTCAGGTGGAACGATCTTGTTTTAAGGAAGATTCTCGTTTCAAAAAAATGAGTGTTTGTGATTGGATGCATATGATGCTGTTGTAACAAAACTCGAAGTACGGGAATTTGATTCGAAGCGAGCCGTGTCAAAGGATCTGAAAATGAAAGTCCTCAACGCGGCCAGGTCAACCGCGAGTGGGATGAACAGCCAGCACTGGCGCTTCATACTCGTCCAAGATCCGAAAAATCTGAAGGTTCTCGCAGAGGACAGCACCACCGGGCAATGGGTCGAGGGAGCTAGCTTTGCCGTGATCGTCCTCACTGATCCAAAGCTTCCATTTGGTCCGATCGACGCGGGAAGGGCTGTGCAGAACATGCAGATTGCCGCGTGGGGCGAGGGTGTTGGCTCCAGAGTTTACACCGGATTCAACGAGCAGAAGATGAGGAGGGATTTTGCAATCCCGTCAAACCTCGGGATAACGATTATCGTAGGTTTTGGATATCCAGCGCACAAGGTTACCGGAGAGAAAAAGAACCGGATGGCACTCGAAGAAATTGCGTATCTTGAAAAATACGGCAACAGGTTAGAGCAGTCAAAAATAACGTAGCTGGGAAAAGTGGCTTAACCACTTTTCTTCACTGATTGGACAATCGAGGTTATAGTCTCCTCGTTTCGTGATCGGGAAAGTTTGATTGGGTCGCCCGCTTTGATCCGTCCTTCTTTTACGACCTTCAGGCAAAAGCCGGTTCGCTCGGAGTCTAGAAACGTCTTGATTACTTCCTGGTCGTTGAATCTTATCCCCAGCTTGAAACAGGGAAAGCGCGGTTGAGTTACTTGGAATTTTGCTGAGCCAATTGCGAGCTCGTCGCCAATGTGCACATCACTTTCAAGTATCCCCACCGTAGTAAGATTTTCGCCGAAAGTTCCCCAGTCCAACTTCACCCCCGGATATTGTTTTCGCCAGAAAGCATAGTGTTCTGAAGGGTACACGTAAACTGCCTTGTCCTCGCCGCCATGAACCGAGAGGTCCGCCTGCCGGTCGCCGTCAAGATTTAGCTTGCCAACTATAACAGATCCAGCGACGGGATTTTTGATGATGCCGGAAAGAACCTTCCTGTTCTTGGGTGTCCCGCCTATTTCGGCGGGGATACCGACGTTGACAGATATCACTCGCTTCATTTTGCATTACTTGGGCTGACATCTCGATAGGGCTTTCGGTCATCCTTGAATTGATATTGTATCAGGTAACTCCGGCGCTATCTGATGGCCGGCTCGCGACTACCCGGGTTTATTAGGGCGACGGCTCCAGTTGATCCTTTTAGTGATTCCTGCAAGTGGCCGAAGAAAACAATCAATTGAACGGAATCGTAAAAGGACTCCATCACATAACTCTGGTAACTTCAAACCAGGTGGTGAATAACAGGTTTTACACCGAAATCCTCGGACTGCGGCGAGTGAAACTTACGGTTAACCAGGATGACGTATTTCACAGGCATCTTTTCTATGCCGACGAGAAGGGAACCACCGGCAGCGCGATAACTTTCTTTGAGTGGCCCGAACTTCCGCGCGGACAAGTCGGTCTCGGATCTCCGCATCACCTCGCCTACACTGCGCCCAGCATTGATTCTTTGGAAAAATGGAAGGCATGGCTGAAATCCAATGGCGTTTCAGTTGCCGGTCCTTACGCAAGAGATGGACGAGTCTCGCTATATCTGCGCGACCCGGATGGTGTGACAATTGAAATTACTGCTTCGAATTCTGACGAGGTGACTCAAGACTATCTGGATGAAGCAGATTCGAATCTTCCTAGCGTAACTTCAATCACTCCCGACATGCGATTGATCAAGTTCAACCACGCAACACCGATTGCAAACGATGTCAAATTGACGAGCATGTTTTTTGATAAACTGCTGGGGTTGGACAACGCTCTGCCAAAGAAAAATCCCGATCAGGAAGGAACGACGATTCTTGAAATCGGAAACGACGATCGGCAAAACTTTATGCGGTATCTCATTTCAGAAGAGGCTTCACTAGGGTTCGTTGGGAAAGGGAATGTTCACCACATCGCGATGGCGGTTGACGATGATCAGGGCCAGCTAAAGATAATGCACCGCCTGAACGATCTGGGAATTCAAAACTCGGGCGTCATTGACAGGCTGTGGTTTCACTCCCTCTACTTCAGAGACCCGGATGGCAACCTGCTAGAAATTGCTACAAAGGGGCCTGGCTACGCGGCAGACGAGCCCGCTGAAAATCTCGGGAGAAAACTTGTACTCCCGCCGTGGATTGAACCTCAAAGAAAAGAAATTGAAACTTTTCTTCGAGAGACCGACAGCAACAATTCTCTCAACTGGCCGCCAAAGTATCCGAGAGTCACGACTCCACCCGAGTCGCTCGTAGTTCCTATCCGTAAAGTAAGCGAGGCTGCAACTGCATGAGCGCGCAATCCGAACTGGGTTTTATCCACAGGTTCGTACCTGCAAAGCGGTCCGGGGCTCAAACGCTGCTTGTACTCCACGGAACCGGCGGCGACGAGACTGATCTTCTCCCGCTCGCAAACATGATTGATCCGGATGCGGCCATACTCAGTCCGCGCGGGAAGACTCTTGAGAATGGAATGCCGCGATTTTTCAGGCGGTTTGCGGAAGGCAAGTTTGACATCAAAGATCTAAAATTCAGAACAGCGGAGCTCGCTGATTTCGTTTTGCTCGCTTCAAAGAAATATAGTTTCAATTTAGATTCCGTAGTCGCGGTCGGCTACTCCAACGGTGCGAACATTGCAGCCAGTTTACTTTTGTTGAGGCCAGAGACGTTGAGCCGTGCGATTTTCTTCCGCGCAATGCTCCCGCTGACGCCCGAAAAGCTGCCAGACCTTTCGGGAAAGCAAGTCTTCATCTCTGCTGGAAAGCGTGACACGATGATTCCGAGAGAGGGAACACTCGCACTGCAGAATATTCTTGAAAAGGCGGGAGCAATAGTTACCATGAACTGGATGGATTCGACGCATTCTTTAATGCAGGCGGAGGTTGAAAAGGCAAGGGAGTGGCTAATGAAATGAGCGACGATAACAAGGTCTTTGGGTCGGTAATCTACGAGTGCGAAAGATGCGGCACGAAGCAAAGTATTGAAGAGCTGATGCAGCTTCCCGAGATCAAGTGCATAAATTGTGGATACCGCGTTCTGAAAAAAGTTCGATCTCCAGTCGTAAAGAAAGTCGACAGCGTCTAGCTTTCCTTTAGGAGGCCGCTGATCACTTCCATGTGATCTTCCGCAATCTCGTTTTTCGAAAGCGAATGGAGATTGTGAAAGGCTACACCTTCGAAGGGCTCCTTGGGAGCTGGTATCGGTTTTGATTCGTCGAGCACTGACTCAAAGACGAAAACAATGTCCCAGTGAGCTCCCAGGTACGATTGCATTGAGAGGTAGGACGGAACGAGGTAGTCAACATTCGTCAGCTGCTCCATCAAGATCCTTTTTGCTACGTCCTTGGGCTTCTCTCCAAAGTCCATGATCGCAGCTGGGAGCAACCATTTGCCTCGCTTGAAAGAAACAGGAAACTTTGGACCGGCTCTGACAAACAAGACAGAGTCCTTATCCTTGGCGCTCTTCCTGACTATGTTAAAGTCCGAGATGTGCAGATTTCGTTCATCAGCCCTCGTTCTCTTTGGAATCGTCCACCTCGGAACGTTGTCTTGCGAGTCGTCGCTCATGCCAATGCGCGATCCGGATTATCCTAACTTATTAATTGCTATTACAGCACTCTTCTGAGAAATTGAAAAACTACGATCTCATTGTAATCGGCAGCGGCTCTGCAACAAACCTACTCGATCCACTGATCCAGTCAAATCCCAAGATCAAGATCGCCGTCATCGACAAGGACGACCCGGGCGGAATCTGTCTGACGCGCGGCTGCATTCCTTCAAAGATCTTGCTCTATCCCGGGGAGCTCGTTAGGCTGATCGAGGAGGCGAGGGAGTTAGGCGTCGAGGCAGACATCAAGAAGATCGATTTTCTCAAAATCATGGAGCGAATGCGCTCGCTAATAGGAAAGGACATTGATTCAATCCGTCAGGGGCTTTCTTCCTCAGAGAATATCGACTATTACCACGACATTGCAGAGTTTACTTCTCCATACACATTCAATGTTGGAGGGGAGACGATCAAGTCTGGGATGATCTTCCTTACGATTGGATCGAAGGCAATAATTCCCAAAATAAAGGGGCTGGACGATGCGGGTTATCTGACCAGCGACACGGTATTCAAGTTGACTAAACTGCCCGAAAGCATTGCGATAGTTGGCGGTGGCTACATTGCAGCAGAGTTCGGGCATTTTTTTTCGGCGATGGGGTCGGACGTCACGATTGTGGGAAGGAACGCACGCTTCCTTCCGGATGAAGAACCCGAAGTTTCAGAGCTTGCAAAGAAGGTATTTCAGAAGCACTTGAAGATAATCACTGTCTGCGAGGTCGTTGAAGCGAAAAAGATGTCCGGCGGCAAAAAGCAGCTGACCGCCAACAACGGGGCGACGGGCAAGCCAATTCAAGTGGAAGCTGACGAGATTCTAATTGCTAGCGGCAGGGGTCCGCTGACAGACATTCTCCATCCCGAAAAAGGTGGAATCAAGACAACGAAAGACGGCTGGATCCAGGTTGACGAGTACCTTCAAACTTCACAGCCCAACGTCTGGGCATTCGGGGATGCTCAGGGTCGTTACTTGTTCAGGCACATGGCAAACTATGAATCCGAGGTTGCTTACCTGAACGCAGTACTCAAAAGGAAGGTAAAGGTCGACTATCACGCTGTCCCGCACGCAGTCTTCACTTATCCAGAGATCGCAAGCGTCGGATTTGGTGAGAAACAGGCTGTTGAAAAAGTCGGGAAGGACAATGTCCTGATTGGATATCACAAGTACGAAAATACCGCGAAGGGAGAGGCGATGAACGTCAAAGACTTTTTCGTCAAGGTCATCGTGAATGGATCAAGCAACGAGATACTAGGAGCCCACATCATCGGGCCGCAGGCTTCAGTTCTTATCCAGGAAATAATTAACGTGATGTACGCCCCGAACAGAAGTGCAGAAGTTATAGGCGAAGCGATCCATATCCATCCTGCCATGAATGAAGTTGTGCAACGCGCATTTGGGTCGTTGATGCCGTTAGAACACTATCACGAGCACATACTTGGAAGATAGCAAAAAAAGCGCCCTGGATGCAGGGCGCACAACTTCCGTTAGCGTTTACATGTTATCGTCCGTATCGTTATCGTCGTCTTCTTCCGTGTCTTTGGTACTCCGGTCACCCATGTTCGAACCTTGCGTAGTCATGGGGCCAAGGTTCTCGTCCTGCGGATTTGGCGCAGGCATGTCTGGATTGCTTTTCATATCGCTCTTGTTCTGCTTATTTCTGTTGCGATCGTTGGCCGTCGACTCTGCACCCGTCTTTCTATCTGCATAAGGATCGTTTTCAGACATTTTGTTTCGCTGTTGACCCCGTATGACCATCAATAGAATAAGACTGATGGAAAATAGTACTAGAATTCGCAGAAATTCACTCGGACTTTTTCTTTGAGAATCAGAATCGTAATGAGGCAGTGATTAAAACAGTGCCGGGATAGGACCGGTCGATCTTTCAGGATTCGTGTACCTTTTATCGTTACGCGTCAATTCTAACGACATGTCAACATATTCCTTACTTCAAAATAAGAATCAGCGTCTGATCGAAGTTCTGAACGACTGCGTCGAGGCTTGCAATTCTTGCTCGACTCAATCCTTACGTGAAAAAGACGTTGGAATGCTCACTCGATGCATTCAGCTAGATCGAGACTGTGCAGATATCTGCTCTCTTACCTCCGAATACTTTTCAAGGGAGAGCGAATTTGCCGCGGCCCTTGCAAAGCAGTGTGCGGTTATCTGCGATACCTGCGCACAGGAATGCGAAAAGCACTCGCACATGATACACTGCAAAGAGTGTGCGGAGATCTGCCGAAGATGTGCGAACGAATGCCGCAAGGTCTAGTAATCTCAGCTGCTCTAGTTTTCTAGCACGATCAAGATCGTCTGCGACGACGAGAGCTCATTGATGGCCGTATCTGTGAGGGTCGTTGTCGAACTTTGTTTTACACGCGCCAGAGCAAAAGTAGAACGTCTTTCCATCGTGCTCTGATTTGAGTTTAGCCGTTTTCTCGTCCACCATCATTCCACACACCGGGTCTTTCATCATACTGGATTCCTCGCTGATATCCACAGCAATGGAAAGCTATTTCTTCCTTTGTCTTAACGTTTGTAAAGTAATATCTAGGAATTTGAAATGAAACTTGACCCTTTGGATCTCATTATTCTGAAAGAACTCTCGGCAGACGGGAGGGCTTCATTTAGGGAAATTGGCAGAAGAGCGTCTCTTTCAACGCCAACCGTATCAGCTCGATTCGAAAGGATGAAGCGCGCAGGCCTAATCCGAAAATTTATTCCGGTCTTTGATCTGGACGCTTCCGAAGACTCCTCGGGAATAATAGCGTTTGTAAGTGTGAAGGCGCCGACTCCTAGGCTAGCCAGAGTTGCCAAGGAATTAGCCGAATTACCCCAGGTTAGTAGCGTATTCATGACGGCGAGTCCGAGCAACTTGATGCTCAAAGTGAGCCTGCCTAGCACTCAATCGCTTCAACGATTCCTCACGGGAGATGAACTCAGGAAATTAGGCGTAGAGCCGATTGAGAGTATGATAATCACAAAGACCGTCAAAGACGAGCAACCTCTGCCCCCTGCTGGACAGTTTCAAATGAACCTCAAGTGCGATCTCTGCAAAGGAGGGATAACCTCCTCAAAACCTTATACCATCAAGGTCGCAGCGACGAGATACTATTTTTGCTGCAAGACCTGCAAGAGCACGTATCTGGACAAGCATTCCTCAAGAATTAGGGCGCTGAACAAGAAGAATGCCAGCGAAAACTAGACTTAACGTTTGTAAATGTAAGGTTTTTACTATTTCCGAGCCCCAGAGACCTACCTAAGATGCCGACCGACCCGGTCTGTGGGATGTTCGTCGAGGAATCCCCCGAGACCTTGCACGCGACAGTTAGAGGCACGACTTACTACTTTTGCAGCGAGTCTTGTCTTCATGAATTTACGAGGCCCGACGTAGAACTGCGGAATATCAAACGTAACGTGGTTTTGAGCGTAGCTTTAGGCATTCCGATTCTGGTTCTATCCTACGTGCGGATTTCACTTCCCATACCGACCCCGTGGCTGCTCTTGATTCTTGCGACACCCGTACAGTTCATCGCTGGCTGGCGCTTCTATGAGGGAACGTGGGATGCAATCAAGATGCGTTCCTCCAACATGGACGTGTTGATTGCTGTCGGAACATCTGCCGCTTACTTTTACAGCCTTGCATACGTCCTCTTTCCAAAGCAGTTCCCTTTTGGTGGGCTGTACTTTGACACGTCAGCTATCATCATAACATTGATCTTGATCGGAAGACTGCTTGAGTTCACTGTCAGAGGAAAAGCAACCGATGCGATAAGGCAGCTCGTTGAACTTCAGCCACCGATGGCAATCGTCGTTCGCAACGGCTTGGAACAGGAAGTACCGATTGAGCAAGTTGTCCCCGGCGACATTTTTCTTGTAAAACCCGGAGAAAGAATTGCAACCGATGGTGAGGTAGTAGAAGGTCACTCTTCTGTAGACGAAAAAATGATCACTGGGGAGAGCATCCCAAGAGAGAAGGAAAAGGAGAGTCAAGTAATCGGCGGAACGATCAATCTTCAGGGCTCGCTCAAGGTAAGAGCGATCAAAGTTGGTGCGGACACCACGCTTTCGAAAATTGTGAAAGTTGTACAGGAAGCCCAGACTACGAAAGGACCGGTAGAGAGGCTCGTGGACACCGTTTCCAGATACTTTGTTCCCATCGTAGTTGCCGTCTCGCTACTCTCGTTTGTTCTCTGGGTTTTTGTTGCGGGAAAGCCGATCAGCTTCGGATTCACGACGGCTGTCGCAGTTCTGATTATCGCCTGCCCATGTGCTTTGGGACTCGCGACACCGGCTGCGATTGTTGTTGGTGCTGGCAAGGCGGCTGAAAATGGGATACTAATCAAGGGCGGTGAGTACCTCGAAAGAACACAAAAGATCGACACAGTTGTGTTTGACAAGACGGGCACGCTTACAAAAGGAGAACCTTCTGTTACGGATATCACAAACCTCCAGCCCTTGGCTTACTCAGACAAAGAAATTTTGAAATTCGCGGCAATTGTCGAGAAGCAATCGGAACATCCGCTCGCAGGTGCAATTCTCAAGAAATGGAAGGAGCAAAATCCAAACGAGGCACTTCCCGAACCCGAAACGTTCGATTCTGTTTCGGGCATGGGTGTTCACGCTACCTATTCAGGCAAGAATCTGGTCTTTGGTAACACCAGGATCCTCGAATCATTCAGCGTAAAGTCGGATACGAATTCTGACATTCAGCTCGATGAATTTCGCAAGCAGGGCAAGACTGCTATGATCCTTGCGGTGGATGGACGAGTTGCCGGAATTATTGCAGTCGCAGATACGGTAAAGGAGCATGCAGAAGAGGCTGTTCGCGCCCTGCAAAAAATGAAACTCGATGTCATCATGCTCACCGGAGATAACCGGCAGTCAGCTTCCGCGATCGCAAACAAACTCGGAATAAAGAGATTCATCGCTGATGTGGTGTCGACTGAAAAATACGACGTCATAAGAAAACTGCAGCAGGAGGAGCATAGAAAAGTTGCAATGGTCGGCGATGGAATCAATGATGCTCCCGCACTTGCCCAGGCAGATGTTGGAATTGCAATTGGCTCCGGTTCCGACATTGCAATCGAAACTAGTGGCTTGATTTTGATAAAGGACGACTTGCGGGATGTAGTGGCGGGAATCCAGCTTTCAAGGAAGACCATGAGCAAGATTAAGCAGAACCTGTTCTGGGCGTTTATCTACAATGTTGGATTGATTCCGGTCGCTGCCGGGCTCTTATTCATCATAGCTGGAATCTTGTTGAATCCAATCTTCGCGGGATTGGCGATGGCACTGTCATCTGTGACAGTAGTTACAAACTCGCTCACCTTAAGATCATTTAAGCCCAAATTCTGAATCACAGCTGGACGTGACCCTGTATTCTTTTTCCTTGGTGATTTCGATTTTGAGATCATCGGAGTCGAATTTTGGAAATACGGCTGAACAATATCGACAGTAACATTGATTAAGTCTTCACTTAATTAAGTAGTTGCTTTATCCAATGTCGTCCCAAGCGCGTCAGCGCCTATTTTACGCGCTCGCCGAGCCGACTCGACGAGAGATCGTCGAGCTCTTAGCCGAGAATGGCCAGCTCTCCGCGACGAACATCTACGAAAATTTCACCGTGAGCCATCCTGCAATTTCCCAGCACCTGAAAGTTTTGCGGGAAGCTAACGTAGTCCAGATGGAAAAGCGCGCGCAGCAACACGTCTATCGATTGAATACCGGGGCGATGCAGGAATTGGAAGAGTGGGCAAGACAGGTCGCAGATCTCTGGAACCAGAGGTTCGATGCGCTGGATAAAGTACTGTCTGAAGAACTAAAGAAAGAGAGAAAGAATAACAAATGAAAGTGGAAGAGAAAACTGAAGAACAAGCGCTAGAAATCACCCGCGAATTCAAAGCCCCAAGAGAACTGGTCTGGAAAGCCTGGACCGATCCAGAGGTTCTGATGAAGTGGTGGGGACCAGCCGATTTTACATCACCCGGCTGCCGGATGGATCTCCGCGTTGGTGGAAAGTACCTCTGGTGCATGCGCTCTCCGGATGGAAAGGACTTCTGGACGACCGGCACCTTCCGGGAAATTGCTCCTCCTTCGCTTCTTGTGATGACAAACTCTTTCTCGGATGAGAACGGGAATATTGTCCCGTCTACATACTACGGAATGAGTCCCGAGATTGCGCTCGAGATGGTCGTGACTGTCAGACTGCAGGAAATTGAAAATGGCACAAAAATGATTCTTTCCCACTCTGGCTTGTCCAAGATGAGCTCAAAGGAGCAGCGGGACACTGATCAGGGCTGGAACGAATCTTTTGACAAGATGGCAGCCGCAATTTGTGGGAAGGATTTTGCTATGCAGAAGAGCAAACCTCACACGATCTTCATAGCCGAACCTGGAGTACAGGACGTGATGATAACGAGAGAATTTGATGCCCCCCGCGAGCTCGTCTTTAGGGCGTTCACGGATCCTTCCATGTACATAAAATGGCTCGGCCCGAAGGGATATTCAATGAAGCTAGAAAAGTTCGAACCCAGAAGTGGCGGATCGTGGCGTTACGTCCACAAGGATCCCAGCGGAAACGAGTTTGGCTTCCACGGCGTCTATCACGAAGTCCTGCCGCCGCAGCGTTTGATCGACACATTCGAGTTTGAGGGTATGCCGGAAAGCGGGCACGTCAGCCTGGAGACCGCAACTTTCGAACCATTGCCTGGTGGAAGGACAAAACTAACAATACACTCTGTGTTTCTATCCGTCGCCGACCGAGACGGCATGGCGGGAGGCGGAATGGAACGCGGATTGAATGAATCTTTTGAACGGCTCACCGATCTTCTGTCTGAAATGCAAGCAGCTGCGGCTGGAAAAAAGTAGCTCAAGCAGGATGGGAACCAATAAGTAAATGCGTTTCAACCTATTTTTTCTAGAGTAGCCGAAGCAATGGAAAAGCAAAGCACAAAGGGTGTCGTCCTCTCCTTTATCGATGCTCTAAATACCGAAAACTTCGAGGAGGCGAGAAAGTACATTGCCGATGATCTGTCGTTCGTTGGAGCGATGGGAACTCGGCAGGGCGGTGATACGTACATCAACGATATGAAGGGGCTTCTCCTGAAGTACAACATCTCAAAAACATTCGTTGAGGAAGACGACGTATGCCTGATTTACAACATTCGATTTCGCAACTTGAATGAACCCATCTATTCCTGTGGGCTTTATCGTCTAGAAAACGGAAAAATCAAGTCCATTCGAGTAGTTTTCGATCCCAGGCCTTTGCTCCAGCGTTAGAGGTTTCAATCCTGCTACTACGCGCACAAGTAACAAACTCTGCTCGTCCTTTTCTCAAGTGGGCGGGTGGCAAGACAAGACTCTTACCGGAAATCAAACGTCTGGTTCCGGGAAACTTCGAAAGGTACGTGGAACCATTCGTGGGCGGAGGAGCGCTGTTTTTCTCCATCTGTCCTGAGAACGCGCTGCTTTTAGATTCGAATGAGGAGTTGATGAACTGCTACGAGGTCGTGAAGGAAAAGCCTCGGGAACTCTTGGGGGAACTAGACAATCTTTCTACACTCGAATTTTCCTCAAAGACTTTTTACGAAATCAGAGGCCTCGCGCTACCCAGAAATCGCAAGGTGGAGAGAGCTGCGAGAATGATCTACCTCAACAGAACGGCGTATAATGGATTGTACCGAGTAAATCGCAGTGGAAAATTCAATACACCCTTCGGATCCTATCGCTCTCTATCCTTACCCAGTAGTGAACTGATTATTCACGCGAGTGCAGTGCTCAAGAATACGATTTTACTGACCGGGGATTTTGCCCAAATTTTAGAGAAAAGAGTTTCAAAACGGGATTTTGTCTATCTTGACCCGCCATATCCGCCGGTTTCACGATACTCAGATTTCAATCGCTACACCAAGGAATTTTTTGGAGAAACCGATCACAGGCGACTATTCGAATGTGTGAAAAGATTAGATGAGGCCGGTTGCAAGTTTGTATTAAGCAATGCAGATCATCCGTTGATCCGGGAACTTTATGGGAATGATAAGTTCAAAATACTGAGCGTTCATGCTCCCAGGTACATCAACTCCAGGGGAAAATGCAGGGGAAATGTAAGTGAGCTACTTGTCACAAACTGTGCAGACACTTAGCCGGCCGCCTCTCTTTACGAAATTCATGGGAAGCAAAGCAGCAATAGTGGACCGGCTTTTTTCCCAATTTGATAGATTTGAATACGACGCTGTTTTGGATGGTTTCTCCGGCTCTGGCGTCGTTGCATACGAATTCAAGAAAAGAATGAAACAGGTCGCGACAAATGACATCCTGAACTTTTCCAAGGAGATTTGCAAAGCGGTAGTAGAAAATTCACATCAACGAATCGATCGGGAGACTGTGGAGAAGCTCGTCATAACACGTGAAGATGCACCTTCGTTTGTCCGGGATAATTATGCGGGAATTTACTTTGATTACGACGAGTGCTACTTTTTGGACTCGCTCTGGACTAATCTTTCTGAATTAAGACTCCCAGAATATTCGAAGCATCTAGTAATCGCAGCAGTGTGTCGTGCTTGTCAAAAAAAGTATCCACGCGGGATATTCACGTTCACAGGGGGCACCGGTCAAGACGGACGAAAAGACTTCAAAATCAGTTTGGAGCAGCACTTCAGAAATGCAATTGAGCTTTTCAACGGCGCGGTTTTCTCTAACGGGCGGAGTAATTCGTCTTACTGTGGTGATCTGATGAACTCTACCGATATTCCGGATTCACTTGATCTCGTTTACCTGGATCCGCCCTATTGGACGCCCCTCGCTGACAATGATTATGTCAGGCGCTATCATTTCGTCGAAGGATATTCAAAATACTGGCGAGGATTGAAAATCAACGACAAAACAAGAACAAAAAAGTTTGATTCTTCTAACTATCCAACGCCGTTTGCGAAACGCGAAACGGCAGAGAAGGCTCTTGCCGCACTTTTCGAGAGGTTTTCGAGATCGATAATTGCTGTTTCATACTCCTCGAATTCGCTTCCTACCTTGCGGGACATGCGCAGGATGATTCAAAATGTGAAGCAACACGTCGAGGTTCATCTTATACCGCATAGGTACAGTTTCGGAAACGTGGGCTCTGTTCCGAGAAATAGGGTGGATGAGTATCTATTCTTGGGATATGATGATGACCAGCGGCCGATCCCATTGATTGTCAAACAGTAACCCATCGTAATGATATTATTCATCCCTTTTCACCTGTTGCCCAGATAAGTTATGGGCGCAGTCAAACGCCTGGAAGGCAAGACGGCAATAATTACTGGTTCCGGTTCGGGTATCGGAAGAGGGGTGGCTCGACTATTCGCCATAGAAGGTGCGAAGGTTGCGGTCGTAGATCTAAAATCTGAAGGCGGCATGGAAACTGTTGACCTGATTAGGAATGACGGTGGAGAGGGTTTTTTCATTCAGGCAAACGTACTCAACGTTTCTCAGGTGAAAGCAATGGTGGATCAAGTTGTTTCAAAATACGGCAAGATCAACATCCTCCACAACAACGCCGGTGGCTGGCAGCGGGAGTCTCATGATACCGTCCTCGAAGATTCTGAAGAAGAGTGGGACCGGCTGACTGACCTTAACCTCAAGAGCGTTTACGTTGTATCAAAAGAGGTCCTGCCGCGAATGATTGAGCAGGGCGGCGGAGCGATAGTCAACACGATCACAATAAACGCATTCCTTACTCAGCCCGGGACGGCGGCTTACAGTGCCGCAAAGGCGGGAGCTTTTCAGCTGACGAGGGCGATGGCACTGGACTATGCAAAATACAACGTGCGCGTGAACGGCATTGCTCCGGGTGAGATCCATACGCCTTTGTGGAATTCAACCTATGACAACCTTCCAAATTCTGCGAATGTAATCAAGTCAGTCTTGAGCAGGATACCACTGGGGCGGTTCGGGGAACCGGACGATGTTGCGTTTCCCGCCCTCTGGTTGGCTTCAGACGAAGCACGATATGTTACAGGTCAGATAATCACCGTTGATGGTGGAATTTCTGCCGGAGTTTATCCTTAAGCATCTGAAAAAGTCAGAGCTAGAGTTGTCAAGTTTCTCGATCCATGAGACGAACATGAATTAACACAACGAGATTTTCACCACCTTCTTGAGATGGGAGGCGCGGGTCACGAAAACTGTCTCCCACTGTTCTTTCTACCACTTTTTCCGAAAAGCCCTCGAAGCAGTTTTCAATCTCTAATGAAATAGAGCTAGGGCTATCAAAAGATCCGTTTGCCGGACTATTTTCATGGACGCTCTCTCACCCTTCCCGCGCTTTTTGTGAGATCAAACCAGTTTTCGAATCGCAGAGCGAGCTCGTCGAATACGCAATGTCTAATGTGATTGCAGTAGAGGACCATGGATTAGCCGCAGAGGTCTCAAATGAAATCACAAAAATTGCTTTGGCTAAGATCAACAATGAATGGAGGGCCTGGGTTAATGTCCACTCCGATTTTTCGTTTGATGAGCGAAAACTGGACAACATGCTGATGGCATCTCTGTACTGGATAATTCTGGATAGGGATGATAGGAGATGCGTTCTCTGCGCGGAAACACACCTGCTGACCATTCACCACGTTATTCAAAAGAGGAGGAATGTGTTGAAATCAGCTCCTCCGTTTGGAAGAAGCGTGCCGACAAATCTCGTGACGCTTTGCCGGAGTTGTCACTCTATGTTTGATCCGGCAATCCTGTCCTAGACTTGCCTTTCCTAATAGGAATTATTTCTTTACTGCGATTGTTACGCCGTCGCCGATCGGAACTACAATGGATTCGACTCTATCATCTTGCAGTATTATTTTGTTGAATTTTCTCATAACACGGGTGTCCGGGTCGTTTTCTGTCGAAATCACAACCGAGCCGTGCCACAGGGTATCGTCTGCAATCAAGACGCCTCCTTTTCTCAGCGCCCTGATGCAATCGTCCAGCAGGCGGATGTAGAGATTCTTTTCTCCGACGTCCATAAGGATCAAATCAAACTCACCCTCTCTGGTCTCCGAAATTCTTGGGATGACTTCCCTTGCGTCACCCAGAATAATCTCGACTGAATTTTCAAGACCTGCTTTCCTGAACGACTCATCAGCAATCTTCTTCATCTCTGGATCATTTTCAACGGTGGTCAGCCTTCCAGAGTTGGCGGCGGCGATTCTTGCAAGCCAGATTCCAGAATAGCCCGTGGCTGTCCCGACTTCCAAAATATTCTTTGCATTAGTGCTTCTTGCCAGAACAGAAAGCAACGTTCCAACGTGCGGCCCCAGTATCGGGACGTAGTTTTTCTCGGCGTGCTTTTCCAATTCTTTCAAGACAGCATCCCGTTTTGGAATCGTCTTTTCCAGATACAGGTCGGTTTCTTTTGTTACCACTCGGATCTCTTTTTTTACCATTTTTCCTTCGCGAGCGCCTGATCGCCGAAAATTCCAGAGTCCCGGTTTTACAATGTTTCGGTACAGTTTGAAGACTCGAAAATCCTGATCCAGAGTTCACAAGTAACAATAACCCACTCTCAAGATTTTCATTCCCCCCATCGAGCCGATTTGCCGAAATCCAATGTACCCTTAGTGAAATTGTTCCATTGTGCCATAACTACTGAAAAGAAGCTTTTGAATTCTAGTTGTTAGTCCTCATTTTCAAAGTGATTTGATTTAGATATCATGAAGACAAAATACGAGTGCCCTCGCTGTTTTGCAAAATGTGCAACGCAAGCAAAGTACCAATCGCACTTGAAGAGCCACTTTCCCACGGCTACTAGCGAGGAGCGTGCAAAGATGGACCACATTGTATCCTCCAAGATGTTCAAGAAAATGCCCGTCCACAACAAAAGAAACCCCGCTTTTACCGGTTACATCAAATCAAAGCCAGTCCGGAAAATAGGGACTTATCCGGCCGCCGACCAAGTTGTGTCCTGGATGGTAATCTTGGGTGAGCTAGGCTGACAGTCAATGAATATACAGATGACGATCTGCGGGGGCTCGCTATTGAGCTAAACAAAACAAATGCAATGCTCGAAAAATTCAGGATTTCCGCTGCAAAAAGGCAAGCAGAATTCTATAAGGTGAGTCGTGGGAGATTTCCTAAGGTGACCAAAGAATCAGTAAATGAGGAGGCTCAGCGATTGTTGATGGAATGGAAATCCAGGCAGCGGAAAGCTCTGCCATCTGCTAATGTCTCCGACGAGGTTCTAACAGAAATTAGTGAGCCTTCCAATTCCAGAATCAAGGGTAGTTTTGAATGCCCCCGCTGCCTGAAAAAATTTCGCGATCGCAAGAAATACGCGGGTCATATTTCTTCCCATTATTCAGGCAACGGAGAGAGTCGCAACGCGGCAATGATGGCTGAAACCGGAGAAGGCAGAGGTCTGGAGCGTAGTTCCAGACAGCTCTCTGAAGTGGAAAAGGAAGATCTCCGGTACTTCATCAACGACGCTTACCAGTGACGGAAAAGTTCGCGGGTAATCTACTTTCAAGCGGTCTTGGGCTTTAGCGCAATTACCGGGATGACCCTCTTGGTTCCTTTTTGGTAATTGCCGAACTGTGGATACAACGAGGCTTGTTTCGCATAAATCCTGTCACGTTCTGGACCTTTGATTTCTTCTGCGTGAACGTCGATCGTCTTGTCTCCAACCTCGATTTTCACGTCATCTGGGTGCGCCCTGAGGTTATGGTACCAGTCAGGATTTGTGTCTGCTCCGCCCTTGGATGCGAAAATTATGTAACGGTCCCCATCCTTGAGATACATCACCGGATTCACCCGAATCTTTCGAGTACGGGCGCCAGTGTGATGGAAGAGCAATAAAGGCGCGCCCTCGAACTGGCCGCCTACCTTTCCGTGGTTTTTGCGAAACTCTTCGATGGTATACTTGTTCCAATCATTGACATTGCCGCTCATCTTATTTTCTTACTCGAACATTGTCTTAGATCGTCTAGATAATTATTGCTTTACGTTTGACCTTTATTTTGCTCGTTACAGAAGGATCATAAAATAGGAATTTCGCTTCATCATATTTTTGAGTCGTGTAATTTTCTATCCGACGTCCTGAATTTTCGATTTTTGCTATCGGATTGAGCTATGTATTTTCTTTCAAGAATTTTCAAATTGGCAATATCTGATTTCTGGATCATTCATCGCGCCAGACATCTTGATTAATGTTCAATTTTTCTTTTCCCCGGAAAATGAAATACGGTCTTGCGGTTGATGGAGATGCAAATCCAGAAATATTGTTTGATATGGCGCAAAAAGGCGAGGAGCTCGGCTTTGACTGCTATCTCGTGACTGATCATTTTATGAAAAAGTCTCTGGATGCTTGGACATACCTTCCTTATCTCGCTGGAAAAACCGCAAAAATCAGACTGGGAACATGCGTTACTCCCATCCCATTTCGACCGCCGGGAATGCTCGCAAAATCAATTGCAACGCTGGACTATCTCTCGGGTGGCAGGACGATTCTCGGTGCGGGAATAGGCTGGCACAAACCGGAGTTTGACGGCTATTCAAAATGGTTGGACACCTCGGACAGAATTGCCGCGACGGATGAAGGGTTGCAGTTGATGAGGAGGCTCTGGACGGAGGACACTCCTGTATCCTTCCAGGGAAAGTATGTGCATGCGAGCGATGCAGTTCTTGATCCCAAACCGGTGCAAAAGCCCCACCCGCAGATATGGTTTGGAACTCACGGTCCAAGGACGTTGAAACTGACGGGCAAACATGGTGATGGGTGGATACCCGTGGGACCCAGATGGGCCGGCGATTTCTATCCAAGACCTGATGCGTACTCGCAGATGAAAGAGACGATAATTTCTGGGCTGAGAGAGCGATCCATAGATCCGGAAAAGTTTGTCTTCTCAATCCTGATCAACTATTCGGACGATATATCGCTACTCCGAAAAGAAACTCAGCAGTTCATCGACGCTGGGATGAACTATTTCATCCTAGGAATGGCAGATCAGCGGGAGGAGTGCGCGAGAAAGATTGCGCGTGTAAAAAGTGATGTCATAGACTCGCTCTAGCTTCAGCGATCATTTCCGCAAACCGCTTTGCCGTTTCTCTGGGATCTTCAGACTGATAAATCCGTCGTCCGATTACTTCAAAATTCGCGCCCGCCCTAATTGCGTCTCCGACATTGGCCCCCTGCGCGCCCACTCCGGGGGACATTATCAACATGTCCTCCCCGGCGATCTTCCGGTATTCTTTCATCCTCTCTGGTCTGGTAGCCGGAGCGACTATTCCATCCGAACCAAGCTCCTTCGCCATTCGTGCAATTTCCGTCCCGACGGGTAGCATGAAACGTTCCGCGCCGGGGTGGGACATTTCGGTGACAACGAACGTGAGCGCCGAGCTTTCATGAGCAACCCGAATGCATGCTTCCAAAGTATCTTTGCCGACAAAACCCTGAAGAGTTATTCCATCGGCGCCGTAATGAACCGCGTTGCGCACAATGGAGGAAGATATTTCAGGAATATCTGCCACCTTGAAATCTGTAATCACCGGAAGAAGGATCTCCTTCTTTACCTGACTTATCGCGGCAGCTCCGTTTACCATGATCAGCTGCCACGGAAGCTTTATGGCATCGACGAAAGGCTCAACCTCCCTTGCTATCTCGACGGCTCTGGTCAGTTTCTCGATATCCAGCGCGTGAATGATGCCAGTATTGTTTTTGAGAGGCCTGCGATCCAACGTCGCAACCAAAGAAAGATGATTTTTGTTTTATGCGTTTGCTCGCAAAACGCAAAGTACTTCATGGTGACGATTTTCAGTGAGAGTAAATTGACAGAAGTCTATTTGGCGAAACACAAACTTGTACCGGGAACCGGAAAAGAAGATTGGCTCCACTGGTCGGAAGAGTTGAAGAAAAGAGAAGCCGAAGTCGTCCGAACCTTGCGGCAAGAAGGAGTACATCTGGAAGCGTGTTTCCTCTCCGAAGATGAGGAGAGCGTCTATTATTTTCTGGAGGTCGAAAATTTGGAGAAAGCGTACGAGGTATTCGAGAAAAGCAAACTTTCGATAGACCGGGATCATGAAAAGGTTAGGAACTCTTCGTTTGAGAGCTCAGTTTACTTGAAGAATCTTTTCGTATTTCGCAATCCGGACTTCTCATCGAAGAGTTGAGTCTTTCTCCATTGCTTTAGCCAGGTGCCTCCACGCTGTTGAATCTTCCTTTCTTACCTTACGTGCAAGTGCAGCAGCTTCACTTTTCGACATGGCTCTCGGTTCGAGCTGAAGGCCGATGAAATCGAGACGTGATCCATCATTGCCTTCCGGAACTATCCTGTAGAGGAACTGTGAGTGCTTCAAAGGGCCAGAGATGTGCGTGCTGGTCCAGGATAGATCTCTTGGATTTAGCCTGACCAGTTTTGCTTTCGCTACCTTGCCACCATCACTAGTATTAGAGCTATCAGTCAAGATAAAGGTGTCTTCAGAAAGCTTTCTGATTCGCCTACTTCCACTCTCTCGCATTAGCTCAATGTCAGATGGATCATAGTCCGTGCACCATTTGAATGCCTTTTCGGCCGGGACGCGGAAACTCTGGCTAAAGTTGTAGTTTATGCTAGTGCTGGGTTGCAAGTCGAATCTAAAACAAGGGTCAAGGGTCGTCTCATATCAACTTTTCAAAAACAAAGCAATATAGATGTAGAGAACTCAGGCGAGCTTGGAAATGACGCGCCCCATCAAAAAGTTTCAACTTTACAAGAAACTCTTCCTGAAACGAGATAGCATACTTTCGGATGCGAAAAAGCTCGGCGAGCGCATTGGAATCTCGGAGGAGATGAAGGGCAGGTTTGGTCTGACAGGATCGCACTCTAGCTTTCCCGGTCCGATTGCAAAAGAAGTCATGGACAAGATTGTTGAAGAACAGGAAGTTCGAAGAGCTCTTCCTGATCTTGTAGACGAGTTGCGCGGCGTGGTCAAAGATTTCTACGGGGATGATTATGATGCAGCCCCCATTGCTTCCGGCGAGGCTGCGCTGTGGACGCTGATCGATTCAACTATGACCTCGCCCATGCTGGGACGGGGGTCGGGATACAGATGTAGGTACGTGGCGCCGTTTGAACGCCACGCCTCCCATCAGTCGGGTTTCGGAAGACCTTTCCCGCCAAAATACAAGTACGTAAATGCAGAAAGGTACAATACGGCCGGCGAACTCGGTGTCGAAGGGAAACGCCTAACTAATCTCGATACGATATTCGTGCCGTTCGTAGGAGCGCGTTACGACGCGCATGGGATCAAGTACTATCCCGCGCCGTTGCTTTCTACTGCAAGGGCTGAAGAGACGGCGGATAAGGTGGCTGAGGTGGCCGAAAGACACGGAAGCATGATCAGTGGATTTGCAAGTCTAGCTTACGACACCCCGGGTTATGGATACGGCGACAAAATCGATGGAGTGCCAGAGTTTCAAATCAGAATGGGCAATCTTGCAAAGAAGTTTGATGTACCTTACATTACAGATGACGCGTGGGGCATTCCGTTCATCGGAACAGACATCAGGAAGACCGGCGCTAGCGCAGCATTTTACAGTGTTGACAAGGTAATGCGCGGTCCCTTGAGCGCGATAATAATCGGAAAGGACGAGGTAATGGTTCCGGTCAGGCGCGCATTGGGAACGCACAGCCACCGGCACGGCAGTCCGATGGCGTACGCGAAAGCAATGTATTCAGCTTTTGATCCCGGTAGGGACGTCATCGTCGCCCAAATTCAAATCCTGAAATCAATTCGTGATAATCCCAAGATGTGGACTGCGCTTGCAGATGACATCTATAGAATCGTGAAAGAAGAGTTTGATAGATTCAGCTATGCAAAATTTTTGTCGGATATCGTGATCACCAAGACGTACAACAATCTGAGTACGGAAGTAAATTACGACAGGACTTGGCTCGATTATAAGGTGGGAATTCCGATATTCACAGAAGAGGATTCGTTCAGCGGGACCGCTCTAATTGAATCAGCTCTGGGTGCGATGGGAGTCCTGCCCACTATCACGTACGACGCAAACATCCTGATCTCGCCGGGGCAGGGGACGATAGATGTCAGTGGAAAGTTAATCGAAGACAGAATGCGGCTAGCGGTTCGAGCGCTGGTCGGTGTGATCGAGATAATCTGCAAGTATTCGGAAGAGGAATAAGTTCTCCCAATTCATCAGGCCAATTCTGGATTTCGTGCATTTAGAAAAAGTCAGCGAAAGCGATCAGCAAGCTAGTCTGAGTATGGAGGGGAGAGGGAGAAAAGTGTCGGACTTTAAAAAACCGACTGGTCGGTATCTTTATTAAACCGACTAGTCAGTTTGTTTAATCATGCCTCCGAAGGTATCCGAAGAATATAGACAGTCAACTCGCGACAAAATTCTGGAAGCGGCAGAATCAGTCTTCCAACGCAAAGGGTATCACGACACCTCCATGGATAATGTCGTCGCCGAGAGCGGTCTCAGCAAAGGCGCGATCTACGGATATTTCAAGAGCAAGGAAGAGCTCTTTGAGAACCTCAAGAATAGAGGGTTCGAGATAAATCTGGATAGAGCTCGCGCGATCCTGGAATCAAACGAATCGGCGAGGTCGAAGCTCGAGAAAGTTGCCGACATCTACTTTCTGTCCCAGAACGAGGTATCGAGAGAAGCCTGCCGGATGAGCCTGCAATTTTCGGCCGCGTCGCTGCAGATGAAGCCAGTCCACCAGCACTTGGAGGAGCGCTATCAAGAAATTCACTCACTCCTTGCAATTCTGCTAAAGGAAGGTGTCAGGAGGGGAGAATTCCGAAAAGGTATCGATGTGGATTCGATCGCGTCCCTTTTGATTGCAACTGTTGACGGACTCACACTCCGCTGGGCCACGCTGGATGCAGAAATCAACTGGAGGAAGATCAAGGATGCCCTAACAGATCTTGTTTTTGATGGAGTATCATCGAGGTGAAATGAACGATGGAGAAAGCAATTTCTGATGTTTTGCCGTCTAGATCAACAACTACGATCCTGTTTACCACGGTATTCCTAGACTTTCTTGGCTTCAGCATAGTCCTGCCATATCTCTGGTTTTACGCTCAGAGTCTCGGCGCAAGTCAGTTCACTTATGGTCTTTTGGTTACTTCGTTCGGGCTTATGCAGTTCATCTTCGTTCCCATCTTCGGCCGGCTCAGCGATCGGTTTGGAAGAAGAAGGATCCTGCTTCTAAGTCTCCTAGGCTCGGGGATTTCATTTTTCATTTTTGGGATTGCCAGCGTACTTTGGTTACTCTTTGTTGCAAGAATCGTTGGTGGGATCACAGACTCAACTATCTCTGTCGCGCAAGCCTATGTTGCAGATCTTGTCTCGGAGGAGAAGGCACGTCTAAGATTCATGGGGCTGATCGGCGCAGGCATCGGATTGGGATTTACAGTGGGTCCGGCTCTCGGCGGTGTTTTAAGCGGGCTCTATGGCTATGCGGTTCCCTCACTGCTTGCTTCCGCCCTCGCCTTTTCCAACTTTTCTCTAGCTTACTTTAGGCTCCCAGAGTCCCGGAAAAATTTCGTCCAGACGAGTGGTAAGAAACTGGTTGATGTTTTTTCACCGTTGAAGAGTGTCGTCGGCAACTCCAGATTACGAGAACTTTTCATCGTGAACTTTATTGGGGTTGCAGCGTTCACCTTTCTGGATGTCTCACTTGCGCCTTGGCTGCAGAAGGATTTTCTTTATGGTTCGTTCCAGGTCGGGTTGATTTTCCTCTACAGCAGCATCGTGAATGTCCTGACACAGGCATTTCTGGTTCCGAGACTTTCCAAGAAATATTCGACCCTTGCAATTCTAACAGCAGGTCTCGTAGCCCTTTCAATGAGTTATCTTGGACTCGGACTGCTCGCGAGTCTGCCGCTCCTACTCGTCGCCGGCGGGTTCTTGACCTTTGGGTTTGGCCTGATCTCTCCATCGCTGAGTAACCTGATTTCGATAAACTCGGGAGCTGACGAACAGGGAGCGGAGCTGGGAGTTGGGCAATCGCTCGGATTCCTTGCTCAGGCGGTCACGCCGGTCATTGCATCATCGATCTTCAGCTTCGGTCTGCGAATTGGTTTCAACGGACTGGTGTTTGTTGCGGCTGCATTGTTGAACTCGATTGCATTCCTTCTCATCAGGTCCTTCCAGAAAAATCAGCATTTACGAGCATCGCAAAAAGTACCTACGGAAGAGGTGGGAATTATACCTGCGAATTAGATCTTCAGAACATGCCCCGGCGTGCAATGTCTATATGCTTGTACGCCTAACATCCTTTCTTTGTGACCCAAAATGTCATTTCCAATTAATCTGTCGTTCATCAGCTCGCTCGTGAACGTTTTGTATATCGGAGTGTTTGTTGTACTGTTCCTTTACGGGCAGAGGATCCAGCTGTCCGTCATGCAACGCGGTGTCAAAGGGCAGATCGCAAAGCTTGACGCGATGCAGAGCGCTGCCAGAACAAAGCTCATAGCTTCGCTGAAAAAGTCTGGAGGAGAGAAGCTGAGCTCGTCTAATTTAGATCAATCTGTTGATCGGCTGCTCGGAAGTTTCGTCATCTCCCCCGTTAATATGGATCCGAGCGGGATTGTACCGAAGATGGAACACATACTGGACAACGCTGACGAGAATCTGAGGAGCGAGGTAAGAAGGATGGCTCCCATCGCAAGTGAAGCTGACGTGCAGACACTTTCCAACGTTGCTGAGATCGCAATAGGGCTGAACAACATGTACAAAGTCGCCAGGCACTACTACATCCTGGGGACTAAAGCCGGCGGGACCTATTCGCTGGTCCAACTTCAGATGCTCATGCCGCAGATTATGGAAATCGCGGAAGCTTACAATTCCGCAATGGATGCATTTTCTGCAAACAAGACCATCGGTGACGGATTCGGTCCTCTCGTGGTTGCAGAACTAGTTAATGGAGCGTCTTCAACGAACTCGGGCACCTGGATGGAGACTGTGAAAGACACTGAAGTTGCAAAAATCAACCTCCAAAATCATACCGCATACCTCGTCAAGGCAAAGGGACCCGGAGGGAATGTCGGAAAGCCGGGAGAAGCAATTCAGAAAATCCTTTCCGAAGATCAGAACGTAAAATGTGTCCTGACTGTGGACGCCTCACTGAAACTCGAGGGCGAAGAGACCGGATCGCTGGCAGAGGGAGTTGGTGCCGCAATTGGAGGACCAGGTGTTGACAGGTTCCGGATCGAGGAGTCTGCCTCGGCTCGCGACATTGAGATGTTCGCAATTGTCGCAAAGATGTCCGAAAAAGAAGCCATAACGGAAATACCGAAGGCTGTCAGAGATAGAGTTTCATCGACCATTGAGAGAATTCGCGCCATAGTCAGTAGTCTGCCTGAGGACAGCTCGATCATTATCGCCGGGATTGGAAACACGCTCGGTGTCTCTTAATTTCGACCGGGTGATTCCGTCGGGTCTAACCCGATTTTCATTCGGTTTTTCGGAATTCGAACTGCCCGTCCCTGAATTTGATGCTCGCGTGACTACCGTTGCAGAACGGCATGTTTGAAGACGCGCCGCAGCGGCAGAGTGTTACGCGGTTGCGGATCTCGTAGGGTTTGCCGTCTTCAGATTCAATTGGAATACCTCCTCGTACCCACAACGGACCACTTACACCCAGGGCTGGATCCTCGATGATTCCGATCGACGGTGGAAGCTCGTTCTCGATTATCTTCCCGGTCTTCTTGTCGCGTACGACCAGTCGTCCACCTGGACAATGGTTTGCTTCGCGGATGGTGAGCTTGCGTGCTTCCTGCCCTTCCTCTCCTACCAGATTCCACACCCTGCCTTTCGGATCGCAGAATCGAGCAAAAGCGCAAAGATTTTCGGCATCACTCAACTTCAGGGTCGGACCGTCAAATACCTCTGCCTGCCTGTCGTATGGTTTGCGCGTAGCCATCTCCTTACCTTCGAATCCAATCTTCTTGTGACTGTCATCACAGAAGGGTTTGTTTTTGGACTGTCCACATCTGCAGAGCCGACAGTAGCTTTGTCCTCCCACCTCTCCTGCCGCAACAGGTTTGAACGACTTGCCCTGCGTCCACTCCCAGGACATTCCCTCTTCGTCAGGCGTTATGACCTGGATGTCAACCGGAAGGTCTCCAAATACTAAATACGGGCCGTTCTTGCTGACGACAATCTTCTTCGGCATGTTACTCCGTTTCCTGGTCCTTACGTTCTCCAAATGTCGCCAAGGTACTTGTTCTTTGTGTTTTTTCGCGTCAGTGGGATCTCCTATTTGACTGGTACATATTTTGTTGGGGACGATCTTCTTGCCGTTGTTGGGAGGCTATTTAGCTTAAGAGTCCCAATCCCATCCGTGTGAAAGAAGTATGGCAAAAAGTCTTGGTCCTAAACTGCCCCCTGAGCTTGCTTTACGACTTTACCAACCGGATGAAACGTCGCTGCAGAGGGTGATTCTTGTCACGACTGTGGATCAGGATGGATGGCCTCGTCACATGTTGCTCAGCCACTACGAAGTTGTGGCAAAGGATCAATCCCACTTGCTGATGCTCGCGTATGCCGAGAGCAACAGTTCTAAGAACCTCATGAGGAGCGGGCAAGCATCGCTTCTATTTCTGGACGAAGAAATTAATTACTATGTTAGAGTAAAGTGCATGCCAGATAAAAGAAAAATTATCGATGTCCCGGGCGAGATACTCTTCAGCGCGGAGGTTGTAGATGTTATTGAAGACAAGTTTCCAACTACGACAATAACTAGCGGCCTAAGGTTCTCCGGATTTGATCCTGGAATGACTGAAGAGAAGAGGAAACGAGTCTTCCAATCGTTAGTAGATCTTCAACCATCTTGAGAATTTTCCAAAATGGAAAATCATTCTGGATCCCCTTTAAAACTCCAAAAACACGCTGTAACGAGAAACCCGTTTGAAAGAATTATATCCGAACTCACAAAGCCTTCTCTTATCAAAAGCAAAACTTTCACGGGTAAATAGATCAAAAATTGAAGTGCAGCGAAGCAAGAATGTTCCTTGCTGAAATCTCGGACAAGTCGGTCACGACGCAGATTTCACCCGTGGATCTTGATTTTCTTACTTCCAGCACCCATGTTCTCGGAGGTTATGTTGCCCGAACCTCGAAGGCGACATATGATCGTGCCGCCCTAGAAATTCAAAGTATGGAACAAGCCCAGCAACAAGCAAACGATAGACTGCAGCAGGAAAAATTGCAAAGTGCGGAGGTACAACAGGATGCAAACGAGAATCAGAAAAAGGTCAACTCGCCGTTTTTCGGATTACACGGGAAGTCATACAAGGAAACCGTCGAGCAAAGGGTGGAAGCAGATCAGGAAGCTCTCTCCAAAGATCAGGTTGCAATCTCAGCAGACGAGGCCAGCATCTCAGACTATATTCAAAAGAAATCCGCGCAGGACCAGCTTGTTGCCTACGACGGGCAGTATCTTTCACTGACCCCTGCTGGCGTGGTTATGCTGAATGCCCTAAACTGCAGAATGACGCGAGTCTCGGACATGGAGTTTTCTGATTTTGTCCAAGAGATCGACACAACGGAGGCAGAACTCCAGGGAATAGCTGACAGGGCCAGCACTTTCGTCTCGGAGATTCGAAACCGAACCTTTATCCCGGATGATACTGGCAACCAGAATCTGGACAGGTGAATCGAAATTGTCTCAGTACGACTCGGCATTGTGGAGTGTTGGGATTGGCCTAGCCAAGATTCAGGGAGACCGACAGGCGATCTTGGAGAGATTTCTTTCCGCATACAGCTCCCTTCAACGTTATAATTCCAGCATCTGGAACAAGCTCATGGCGGCTGAAATCATGGCCGCGACAAATTCCGAATTCATGACCCTCTCGGCATTCCTGACGGACCTGGAGCAACGGCTGAGGACAGAGGCTCACGTCCCGCAGGAGCAATCGGTTGGCATCGCTGCCACACTCCTTTACGGCAGCGCTTCAAATAACGCAACCACTTTTTCTAGGTTCATTGACTTTTCCACACTCACAGAATCACAGGAGGCGGCCGCGATTCTTGCAATAACAAACGGCGATACACAGGAACTCACGAGCAAGTTTCACTCGTACAAGGACATGTTCAACGACTGGGGCTACTCTACATCTGATGACACTGATCTTGCAGCTTCATATCTGTCGATCTCGCCGCTGGTGGCCGAGGATGTCAACACAAGAATGAATGCAATCGTGGATGCCCTAAGGAGTGATCTTGCTTATCCACTTGTAGCAGCCGCAATTTTGACCTCGATGTCATCGTTATCGCCCGCCGAGGCAATCGATCTTATGGAGAAGGGGGTTGCGATTCTCCAGTCGCATACTTCGTACCTCGGGCGATCCGAGCTTGTGAGCCTCGCGGTCAGGATGGTGCACGGGGTGAACAACGAGCTCGCAAGACAGCTTGACCCAAACGCGAAGATCAGCAACACGCCGGTCCAGTTCACCCACGCTCCGCAGACGGCGCAATCCTTGTATGGCCCGTACTATGGAGGAGGGTTTTATCCTGTATTCTGGTGGTATTACCCGTTGATCATCTCGCACTTCACGTACCACAATACCTACAATACCGGCGCAGGAACTCATGAGGCGCACTCTCACGGAGTTGGCGGGTTTGCGTAAGGCGGTCGTTTTACTTTTGCTTTTCCTTTTTCTTTCACTGACGACGATGCGCTCTGCGTCCGCTGCTTTTTCGCCGAAGCAGGGGGACTTTTTCAGATATACTGAGATGATTAATCTCGGGAACGGCACCGGCAACTACTTGGGATATACCGAAAATGAAAATGCCACTGGCGGCGAGAATGTCACCGGCGTTTCCGGAAGCATTGTTTCAATGAATTACGGCTACAGCTACACGTGGCACAACAGTAGTGGCACAACTCTTACTGGAAGTAGCGGCGGCCCCTACACTTTTTCTGACACCACTTTTCTCTACGTGAACGGCTCGGATAATGAGACCTCGTTCGGCGGCATAAAGTACACGGACCCAGCCGTGTGGTTTGCGATGAACAGCTCGCTCCCTGCCGGTTCGAACTTTACTATCCTTAACAGTCAGTTGAAGATCGTTTCGAGAAATGCAACCGTATTCGTGCCGACTCAAAGTGTGATTGTAAGTGCAATTTTAGCTCAGGGCAGCGGGAGCTATCAGAGAAACGATATTTACGGTGAATTCAACGCTGCCTACTCATGGAGCGTGTGGTACGATCCATCGACAGGTTACATCATAGGCTACAATTATGTTGAGCACGACACCAACGCTACCGGCGACGGCTTTACTTACTCAGACAAGCTCTACGTGAGTGCTAGCAGCTATCCGCTTTCCGTGTTGACACTTAGCACTCACGGCGAAACTACGGTTCCTGTAACAACCACTGTTTCGACACCGAGCATTAGCTCCAGCACATCACCTATCTCTACAGTCACACTGGTTTCAGAATCGACAGCCACCATTACTGCTACCCAAACACAATCACAGACTTCACTATATTACGGCATCGTAGGAATCGCGATAAGTGCCGTGCTCCTTGTGATCGTCCTTCTCGATTTTATGCGCAGGCGGAGATCCTCAACCACGACGCAAGGGAATCCCTGATGAAGCTACACGGCCATCCAACCACATTGTGTGCGTACAAAGCGCCACAGGTGCGCACAAACAGATTCTTTCTTCAACACGACCTCCCAGAGTTTGAGCGATTTTACCTTCCAGACAGCATGACCGCCTTCACTGACCTTACCCCTTTAGGGCAGAAAGAGTTTCTCGCAGACGACAACCGAAGTGTGGTGACCCGCGAGCCGGTCTTGAAGGTTGACGACGTAGAATTTTATCAGAGCGTGAAGGGCATCGGCTCGACTACGGGTCCATTTTCTCGCCAGCCACTCAAAAAGACCGACATTACCAGTTTTCTCAAGAACGGGCTGGTGAAGAGCAGGATCATGCAGTCAAAAGACGTACCGAGGCCGCGCTACATGACTGGGGAGATGTGGTCGCGTGGCTCGCCGTACGGCATTCAAGGCCTCGATTACGCGTCGATCGCTATGAAGGCAGCAGAGATGGCAGATTCGCCAACATCAATTCACGGATTTCGGATCTGTCCAATTGTGAAAATAACGCATCTACCGCAGGATCTCCAGGACGAAGTCAGACGGATTTACTGGTACACGCAGTTTAAAGGACCGATGGTTCAGGAATCGCGACTTGTCCCGTCAAACGTCAGGGTCTACTTCCATTCCGACAAGAGTCTCGGTGGTGACACAAGCTGGGTCTTCGACCTCTTTGAAATTGATACTGACGAGAAGGCGATTGAGTTTGAGAAAAATTTCCTGAAGAGCGGGGTGGCGATTCTTACTTTGTTTGTCAGATCGATGAAAGACGATGGCGACGGCACATTCAGCGGACTGGACTATTATGACGTGTACCTGGACAAGGATGCCCTCCTTGCTCCCGACGGCACGATCTTCTGGGCGGACCTTGAAGGTCTCGAGCTTTTCAACTTTCGAAAGAAAGATCTCGAGGAAAAGATGGAGTACCAGATTCATCGCTCGCGCTACGAGTTCCTCTACGCTTACGAGCAGATCGAAATTGAGAGGACAAAGCGCTTCGGAACCCGAGCTGATCGCAAGGTGCACTTTGCGTATTTATTGAAGGAAGCATTGAAAGACGATTACATCATAGAACTCTCGCAGGACGGCACGAGCCTCAACTTGGACATCGGAAACGTCCTGGGAGAAAAGAGCGCGAGAAAAAAGTTTACGATTCTGGATTTTGCGTGAAAAAATTGTCTGAAGAAATTCGAGTTTCCGAAATTAAGAACGCGTCCGAGATCCCTGAATTTCCCAGAGGACTCTCGAACTTTACAGTACCATATCTCAGCTACTGGGCAAAGGAGACTCTCGACATCGACGGAGAGGTGTTCGTGTCGAGAGATGCGCAAGGTGATATCACGGGACTGTTTGTCTTCGATAACTTTGAGTCGGACGGTACGATATTCACACGTTCACGCAAAGTCTTTGACTATTTCTGCAAGACGAAAACCTACGGATCCTTCTGGTCCGAGCTGCAAGCGGATCACGACGGACAGGCGTATGATATTCTGACGATGGAACTCAACGGAAAAAAGTTCGAACACAAGTTCAAGCACAGTATCGTGATGGAGAGAGACATCGCTAGGCTGGAGCAGTTCATGAACCAGGTACATTACGGGTTGAGCCCAAAGTGGGTCCGAGCTTCTGTTGCAAATGGGGACAGGTGCTTTGCCGCAAAAGTCGGAAATGACATTGCCGGCGTCGCGTGGCTTTCGCTTGTTGACGGGGTCGGTCGAGTTCCAGATCTCTACGTTTTGCCCCAGTTTCGGCGGACTGGAGTTGCCCGTGATCTTTTCTATGCGCGGTTGATCTATCTTCAGTCCCAGCACGCGAAATCGTATTTTGCGGAGATCGCCCACGAGAACGAGCCGGCACTCCAGCACGCCCTAAAGGTCGGGATGAAAGTCGCTGGACAGATCTATGAGTATTTCAAAGACAGTCCGAATGAATAGTCACAGGGAAAAAACTCAGGGGGATATCAGAGGACTTCATTCGAGAGTTACTCATTAAGATCAACTAATTTTCTGAATGATAATCCGAATTTGTATCTTCACTGGCTCCACAAGTTCCAATTCGTCTTGTCTGATTCTAGTAGCGTGCAACAGATTCGCTTCCCTTAGCAGCTTCGAAGAAAAAGTGATCAATAGGATCACCGGGATATCTACATCAAACAGACGATCTCAAGTCCGCATTACAGATTGTATTCTTTCCGAATATCTTTGAATGTGTAAAACGTGACGTCTAAAGAAAACCGCCAGAAGAACACCTGATACAATCAACACGGTCCAGTTAATCGAAAGTATCGCGACCTCGGAGACTACGATCTCGTATCCGGCCATCAAAAGTGCAGCTAGAGAACCCAAAGTCAGGACAAAACTTCCGATGAAGAGCCAGCGGATAGATCTTTGAATTCGTCCAGCACCGAAGAGTGGGGCGACAGCCAGAAGGGATGCGCTCAACATCATGTATCCTAAGACTTCCAGACTAACGAATAGTCCGTGAGGATTATACATTGTAAAGAGCGAGAGTCCTGATGTCTGTCCGGCCAAAGTACTAGGGAGGACAACTGCCAGCTGCGTAAAGTAGTCGAGGACCAAAAGAGATGCGTAGATCACTGCAAATGAAAGTCCTATCCGTGAGAACACCTTCTTTTCGTCTGGGGCATAACTACTGATACACGCCATCAACATGACGAATACCGGTGCAACCAGAATTGCTGGATACAACCACGCGTAATCGATTGGAATGAACCTTGGCGTGTATGGATAAGGATAGACATCGTAGGGAGTACCAAAGATGGAAATGCAGAAAGTAACTGCCGTCAGTGAAGCTACGAGTATCGCAAACCAGAACCCAAGTCTGGCAGTAATTGGAGCAAAAGATCTCTCAGGTACCGTGGTCATTGTTCTTTCAGACTTCATAACGAACTCGGTACCATGGATACAAAAGACCAGCACACGATTCCCAAGGTTGATAATCGTGTAAACGCTTGTGATAAGCAGACAGATTGGGAACCTCGGGCTTTAGAATCCTTAAATTTTGAAGTCATTCGAAAAGCCGAGAAAGCACAATGGAAAAAGGACGTCGTACTGGTGGAATGTCACCAAACTATCCTCTGAAGATTAGTCCGAATCGGAGATACCTCGTCGATCAACAAGACAAACCTTTCTTACTTCAAGGCGATGCCCCTTGGTCGCTGATCGTCGGAATCCCGAGAGAAGAGGTAGACCTGTATCTGGCTAACCGGAGCGAGAAACACTTCAACTCCCTGCTCGTTAATTTAATCGAGCGCAAGTTTTGCAGGGATCCTCCAAAGAACTATTATGGCGATGCGCCTTTCACCACCCCAGGTGATTTTTCGACTCCGAACGAAAAATACTTTGAGCACGCGGATTGGGTGATCAAGAAAGCGGCAGAATTCGACATCCAGATTTTACTCTGCCCTAATTTTCTAGGCGTACCTAACACTCACCATGGATGGTATGAAGAGCTCGTCTTCTTGAGTCTTAACAAGTGTCTGGAATACGGCTGCTTCCTTGGTAAGCGATATGCAAATTTCGATAACATCTTGTGGTCGATGGGGTGCGACCGGAATCCTGAACCCGACGGACTGGAACGGATGAACATGATTTCATTGGGTATTAAGGAGTACGACAAACGCCACTTGATGACTGCGCAGTGCTATCCGGAATCCTCATCTACAGAAATTTATTCATCTGGTGGGTGGCTGGATGTTAATGCGGCGTATTCCTATGGAATAGTGCATCGAAAGCTAACTGTTGACTATAATCGCGTCCCCACCATGCCGGTATTCTTGATCGAGTCTTCCTACGAGGGAGAACACAACTCGTCGCAAGCACAGATCCGTCGTCAAGCTTATTGGTCGGTCCTTTGCGGAGGGTTCGGGCACGTTTTCGGAAATTTTTCCATCTGGCCTTTCGGTGTAGAGTATGGAAATGATGCGGCGTGGCCAAAGTCCAAAGAAAAATGGCAGGTAGAGATGGACAAGCCCGGATCTTTTGGAATGAAACATTTTGGAGATTTCTTTAGATCTCTACCGTGGTATGAGCTGGTTCCTGATCAGAATCATATCTTTGTAACCGGAGGGCTGGGCGAATTTCGCGGCCTGGACTATCTTGCAGCCGCAGTCACTGGGGACAATAGAACTTTGGTTGCCTACATGCCGACCACTCGTACGATCGATGTGGATTTATCACAGCTCAAAGGAGATGTGGTAAAAGTTCGTTGGTACGATCCTCGAAATGGAAAATCAATCTCAGCTGGCAGTTTTGCAACAAAGGGTGTGAAGGAGTTCACTCCTCCTGATATCGGTGATTGGGCATTCGTGGCTAGTAGTGATTAGGAAGTTGCCTAAGGATAAGGAATCCTCGAATGGAAGAAGAAACGACGAATAACATTCCGAGAAACGTGTTGCTTTTCGGCTCGGATCAATTTGTGCCTTCGCGAAAAGAACTGAGAGCTGGTCTTCTTTCCGTCGTCCTGCAAGATGGAGCGATCAGGTATGTGAAACTGGGAGAGACGGAAATTGTCAGACGGATCTACATGGCGCTTCGAGATCAAAACTGGAATACCATTCCAATTGTGTACTCTGATTGGAAATATGAAATAAACAGCGACTCCTTCCGGATTTTCTTTAGGGCAGAAAACAAACAACGAGAAATCAACTTTGCATGGGACGGTACCGTTACTGGAGACAGTTCGGGAAATATCACTTATTCGATGAAGGGCAGATCGCTTGGCAATTTTAAGAAACGAGTCATCGGGCTGTGCGCACTGTTCCCAATTCGCGAGTGTGCTGGAGTAAAGGCAACGGTTGTCAAACGAAGCGGCACGCGCTTGGATACAACTTTTCCGTTTTTCATATCGTCAGATCAACCGCTTCCAGGATTTGAGGATGTGAACGAGCTAAACTTTCGGACCGTGAATGGAATTTCTGCTTCAGTGACGTTTGATGGAGATGTCTTTGAGATGGAAGACCAGCGGAGTTTCACAGATGCTTCGTACAAGATGTACTCGACTTGGAATAGAAACTCGGAAGGCGATGATGTCGCACCGGGAGATGAGGTTTCGCAATCGATTACGATTAGGATTGAAACAGATGGCACGGCCCTCGAATCCGACAATTCACACTCACCTGTTGAAATCAATCTAGATGCAAATGAATCAAGTCCGCTTCCAAAGATCGGACTGGGTAGCTCAAGTGTTCATGATAACTTGAGCGCCCGCGAGCTAGCCTTGTTAAAGAAAATCGGAATTTCGCACCTGCGAGGCGATCTGGACCTGACATCAAACGATTGGAAATCTCGGCTGGAGAGTCTCGCCAGTCAGACAAGAGCTCTAGAAGTCGGATTGGAGCTAGCAGTTTTCGTGGATCTTGATTCTCAAAAAGAATTGACTCAACTAATGGTCGAACTGAATATTTTGAAAATTCCGGTTCATACTCTTTTGATATTCGACAAGGGAGAACTTGCTACAAAATCGGATTCTGTAAAGAAAGCGCAAGCACTCCTTACAGATTACTTTTCCCACCCAAGAATCGGCGGCGGCACGGATCGAAACTATTTCGATCTCAGCTTTGTTCACCCCGCTTTTGATTCTGAATCGATCATTAGTTACGCAATAAATCCGCAGGTGCATGCTTTTGACGTTTCCTCAATCTCCGAGACTCTGGAGGGGCAGTCCTGGACTTTAAAGTCCGCGCATGGGGTCTATCCAGAAAATCGAGTGGTCGTTACTCCGATTACTCTCAAGCCGAGGTTCAATCCAGACGAAATTGTTCAATCAATCCACAATCCGAATGATCTTCCACCTGAAGTTGACCCAAGGCAGGTTTCGCTTTTTGGTGCGTCTTGGACCGCAGGGAGCGTCAAATCGTTAGCAGAATCTAGTACATCCAGTCTAACCTATTATGAGACGGTGGGATGGCGGGGAGTGATAGAATCGGCAATCGGTTCGAAACTACCAGACAAGTTTCACTCGCAGAAGGGAATGGTCTATCCTCTTTACCATGTTCTCTCCGACGTTTGCGAAATGGCTGGCGGCCAGGTGCAATTTACAAACTCGAATCAGCCGCTCGTTGCAGGTGCGATTTCAATGGTTAGAGGAGATAAAGTTCGGATCTTAGTTCATAACTTGACCTGGGAACCAAAAACCACGCGAATACGTGGAATAAAATCTACCAACATTTGGATAAGGCGGTTGAACGAGGAAACTGCCGAGAGCGCAATGTTCCATCCGGAAGAATTTAGAAAGAACTCTGGAGAGAAAAGAAACGTCGTGGAGGGCGAGCTCGAGTTGAGCTTGCTCCCCTTCGAAGTCGCCAGAATCGATTACGATCTTACCTAAGCGAATACAACGGTATTGAAGATCGGATCGACTGTAATTCCGGTCCAGAAGGGGTCGAAGTACACGCTCTTTATCTCACTGCTCAGCCAGGCTGTTGAGCTCGCTCCGTGGAAGTATTTCAGAACTGTCCAACAACGGCAACAGCCCGACTTATTCCAGAAGTTCTAAGCTTCATGCGAAAAAATTTTTCCTCAAAAAAGAGGCGCGTTGCTCAGGGTTATTTCAACATTTCCGAAATTTCAAACGAGATATTCTGGGAATTTGTTCATCAGTGTCCAAGTTAGCTGATTCGAAGAATTCGATCATTACCTCTTGGGAGAATTTACTCCCTTCATTTCAAACTGATCGTGGTAGGCCAGGCGATCTCTATTATGATACCAAATAATTTTTCAGTGTCGAGATACGCGTAACGTGAGCCTTCTGGATAGGGCGGGGGACATTTTGATTCCATAAGTACAGCGACTCCTTGCGCTTCCCACTTCGCCATCTCCGCATCGTAATCCTCCACATACAACCCAAGGTGATGCACGCCTTCTCCTCTCGTTTCCAAGAACTCTTTGAAGATCGGCTCGCCTTCGAGAACTTCTATGAGCTCCAGCTCCCAACCCCCAATATTTGCCATGAGCGTGCGATTCAGGAAATTTGCCGGCTTGCCGTAGATTTTTGCATCCACTCCGGGAAAATCTTCCTCGACGAACGGCCCTACGCCAAATTTTTCATATTCCTTGGCGGTTTTTCTCGCGTCCTTCACAACCATTCCGACCTGAAACTTTACAGTGCTCTTCAGGATTGAAAGTGGGAGATTCTGAGGTATCTGAATCATATCTTAGTCACCGAATTCGTGACTCGATTCTAAACTTCCCGATGTATCATTGAAACTTTCCGCGTGCCAGTATGGGGACCAACATTTCCACTTCTCCACGTCTTGTTACGACGTAGTTGTCATGGAGGCACGTGGTCGTATCGATGTTTGCAGTAACAAGCTCAAGTTTGTCTCCGCGAGTTAAGCTGACACCTTTCATTTCAACATGCGTGTGTTCAGCATTGATCTCCACGATCTTCAGCCCTTCTCTCGCTACGCGCAATTCAGGTAGCCCGGCATCACCGCTTATGGCGGTCCCTCCAGCATCAAGTATTGCACGGTCAGGTTTCGGCAAGCTGATAACTTGGGCCTGCACCCAAAGAGCGTAATCGAACTCGGGACTGTACCGGTGGTGATAGACGTCCATCAAAATGTACGAGCCAGCCTGTACCTCCGTTATTCCGGGAGTAGTTGCAGCGACCTTGTACGACGTGCTGCTACCGCAGCTTATCATATCAATGTCTATGCCCTTGTCCTTTATCGCGTCGCCGGTCTGAACAAGCCTTTCAAGGGCCTGTCTGGTAACAGTGTTGCTTTTTTCAATGTTGTTGTGATCTGGAAGGCCTCCTTCGTAGCCCATGATTCCCTTTAATCGCACGTTAGGCAGTTTCGAAATTCCAACGGCCAGCTCCGCTCCCGGTTTTCCGGGCGGCACCCCGCACCTGTTGAGCATTCCTTCAAGCTTAGAGTCCCCCGCGGGACCGCCGCCGCTAAGATTTACGTCGACTACAAGTTTGACCTCGGATCCAGCATCCGTAGCAGCTCTTGAGATGTCTCGAGCAACGTCCAAATCATCAACAGCTACTTTCAGATCGCAGTACCTTGCGAGCCGTGCCAGTCGCTGGATCTTGTATTTCCCCACGATTTCGTTTGCGATCAGAATGTCAGAGATTCCAGACTGAGCCATGACCTCCGCCTCTCCCAGCTTTGCACAGGTAATTCCCGTTGATCCTCCCGCGATTTGCTTGTGCGCGAGAAATGGCGATTTGTGGATCTTCGTGTGTGCCCGCAGTTTGACCTTTTTCGGACCGAGAAACTCTCGCATCGTCTTGATGTTTTTCTCTGCTGTCTCAATATCGATTATGAGAGCTGGTGTATCAACTTCGGCGAGTTTCAGTTTCAATCACACTTCTAGGAAGCGAAGGAGACGACTTGTCTCGCGGCTTCTGAGATTTTCGCAGCATCGGGCAAAAGAGTTCTCTCCAATTCTTTCGAGTATGGGATGGGTACGGTCGGGGTGGCGATGGTCTTTATAGGGGCCCTCAGACTGCCGAAAGCCCTGCTTGCAACGATTGCGGCAATCTCCGAAGCCATCCCGCATCGCTCGTAATCCTCATCCACTACTATCAGTCTTCCAGTTCGTGCAACGGAATCCAGGATTGTTTTTTCGTCCAGCGGCACTAGAGTCCTTGGATCAATGACCTCCGCACTGATGTTGTCGTTCTTTTGCAACAGTTCAGCTGCTTCTAGGGCTCGGTGCACCATCGCAGAGATCGCGACAATCGTCACGTCTTTGCCTTTTCTCTTAACGTCAGCAACTCCAAATGGTGTAACATATTCCTCGACGGGCACTTGTCCTTTCATGTTGTAGAGACCACGGTGTTCAAAGAAAATCACCGGATCTTGATCGCGGATTGCGGTTTTCAGTAGTCCCTTCGCGTCAGCCGGAGTTGATGGAACGACTATCTTCAGACCGGGACTGTGTGCAAAAAGCGAGTAGAGAGCCTGGGAGTGGACCGCCCCAAATGATGAGCCTGCACCGATCGTCGTCCTAACTACAAGTGGAACGCTGTACTGTCCGCCCATGATGTAGCGCAGTTTTCCGGCGTTATTTGTGAGCTGATCAAAGCACACTCCTGCAAAGTCGACAAACATTAGTTCGACCACCGGCTTCATACCCGTGATTGCGGCTCCGACGCCCGCACCGATAAAAGAAGCCTCAGAAATGGGTGTGTCCCTGACTCTTTCAGGTCCGAATCGTTTCAGAAACTTTTCCGATGGAGTGACACCCAAAGGTCCGCCTCCAAAGAACACCCGGAGATCCTCGCCCATCAAAAAGACGCGCGAGTCCCGCTCCATCTCCTCATAAAGTGCTTCGGTGATGGATTCCTTGTATGTAATTTCCTTCGTTTTTGCTACTTGTTGCTGCATTTCCATTTTCTAATCGCTTTCCCTAATAGTGATTGTTCGCAAAAACGTCTCCCACGGCTTCTTTCGCACCGCCGGCAGCAGCCTGTCTTGCTAAAGTTAGGGCAACGTCAACTTTACTCTTTGCATCCATTTCAAAATACTCTGCCTGATTTTTGGATAGTACTCCCATTGACATCAAAGAATTTCTGAAGAGCAATATTGGATCCCTCTTCATCCACGCCTGAACTTCCTGATCGCTGCGGTATGTGTGTGCAGGGTCTCCAGATTCGTGGCCCTCGTACCTGTAGGTCAGCGCTTCAATCAAAGTCGGACCTCCCCCAGATCTTGCTCTTTTGACTGCAGACTTTGCAGCAGAGTATACTTGCAGAACATCCATTCCATCTACTTGCACTCCCGGCATCGCGTACGAGCCGGCTCTTTCAGCGATTTTGACTGGTGTAGTTTCCGTTATTCTCGTCGATTCCGCGTACAGGTTATTTTCGCAGACAAAGACCGCGGGAAGCTTCCATATCGAGGCGAGGTTGAGCGACTCGTGAAATGTACCCTGGTTATTTGCTCCGTCACCAAAAAATGGAACTGCAACCTGATCAGTTCCTCTCATTTTCGCAGATAGTGCTGCTCCAACTGCCAGCGGGAGACCAGATCCAACGATAGGTGTTGCTGCGATATCTCCTACGCCAAAATCAGCAATATGCATGTCTCCGGCTTTACCCTTGCACACGCCCGAATTTTTTCCAAGAAATTCCGCCATCATGGAGTTAATGTCAGCGCCCTTTGCAAGACATTCGCCATGGCCTCGATGGGTCGCCGTGATGTAGTCGTCATTTCTCAGATTTGTGCAAACGCCCACCTGAACAGCTTCCTGGCCGATTCCCAGATGAAGGGTACCCCCGATTTCACCGGAGGCGAAAAGATCCCGTAGAGTACTCTCCATTGCCCTAATTAATTCCATTCGTTTCAACATCTCCAGCATCGTGTTCTTGTCAGGCTGCTGGGAGTCTACTTTCTGGATGACTACAGATTCGTCCATGTCCGGATGTGGGAGTCCCGAGATCCAATATTAATCTTTCAGGAATACTCAGAAATAATGTCAAAAGCTTCGGCTGGAGAACCAATCAGAACGGGATCGAAGTAGCGCCGGTAAGTCAAAACTTCCATATTCGCTGGGAGATTTACACCGAGACTGGATATGGACTGAGTCTTTGGGATACCCTGTGGGAAGGTGGGAAAGAATTTGGTCTTATACCGGCAGGCGGCGCTGAATTTGATTCAGTCCGGCTCGAAAAGGGGTACCGGCTCTGGGGTTCTGACATTCACACGGAGTACAATCCCCTTGAAGCCGGACTGGGATTTGCACTAAAATTGGACAAGGATGATTTTCTGGGAAAGGAAGCACTGCTCAAAATCAAAGAAAATGGTTTGAAGCGAAAGCTATCCCGGATGTACTTTGACGAGCCTGGACGTATTGTAATGGGCAAGGAGTTGATTTTGAGCAATGATAAAACAGTAGGATACGTGACGAGCTCGAACTACGGGTATACAATAGGAAAAGGGATCGCGTACGGCTACCTCCCGGTCGAGCTTGCTAGAGTAGGGACGCATGTCGAGATCCTGTACTTTGGGAGAAAGCATTCCACGACGGTCGTGGGCTAAAAATCCAAGGCTATCCGGAACTCGGGACGATATTAAAAGGAAGTCATGTCTTGTAGTAATTGAATTAAATGAAGGAATCCGAAAAGAGAGTTTGCGTGGAAGACAGCCGAGGACTGATTTTGAGAATGTTAGATCGTGGAACTTCATTCTGTGCTCATCGGATCATGAATAATAATCCGATTTGCGAAATATGCGGAAAGCGTCAGGCGCAGTATTTGATCGAGATTAGCTAGAAGGCTGGTAACTCTCAAACCATTGAATAACGTTCTAATTCTTGGATTTATTCTTGGAATCGCAGGGGCGATCCTGGATTTCTATTCGAGCTTCTTCTTTCTATCAGATGCAACGTCTAGGACGGTCATGATGGGGATTACCTCAGTTCATTATAACTCGACAGCAGAAGCCTGGGGGATTTCATTTGCAATCTTGGGATTGTTACTTTTGATAACGGCAATAGCGAGCGTTTCATCTTTTGGAATGGGGAGAATGTCTCTCTTCGGAGCGATGATGATACTCTTTGGTCTTGTGATGATATCGTTGGGCTTCTTGATGTATTCAGGGCATACACCTATGATGCCCCAGCAAGGCGCGACGACATTCTCCAGCTTCGGCATGTTTGTTGTCGGGTTCCTCATGTTGCTAAACGGTTCAGTAATGATAGTTAGGAGAATGCCGATGTCTTCCATTTCACCGAGGAATATGTAAGTAACAAATTCCATGTCGCAGAACTTTGGGGATTGGTAACTTCTATACTGACGTGAGACGAGCTGGAGTAGATCGTGGAAATTAGCCGGGAAAAGCAGGGATCGCAGCAGCACGTCGGCTTTCTAAAAGGTGCAGAATCTGTCGCTTTTCCCAGTCAGCGCTTTCCAGGCGTTGAGGGCTAAGGAGCTCATCGAGAAATACCAAAATCGCGACTCGATTCATGTCACGACTGCCCGTTTAGCGTCTGAAAAAAGAGATAGTCAGCAGCGATGATTTGGACAATATTAGAGGGAGTCCGAAGAATCAGGCTCTAATCTTGATCCTACACTAGCTGTAGTCATGTAGCATGGAAAAAGTCCGGAAGCGCCTAAACAAAGGCGCTTTCATTCGGTTATGAAAGAGGAGTCGATCTCGTTAGTTGAAAACTACGCCTTCTTCATCAGCGCATTTACGACGTCCTCTGGCGCTCTGTATGTTTGCTCGGGAAGGCTCTTTGAAACCCAGTCCTTATCCTGGGAAGGAACGTCTGACATGTTGTTGCACGCCTCGACGACCTGCTGTCGTGACGCCGGATATTTTACGTGATTCTTTATATGCCCTAATTCCTCTTGCAGATTGCTCATGCCCAAAAACCCAAGTCGCTTCACCATTATCTGCTGTTATAAATTGCATCGAAGAAAGTTCTATAACTAGGTGCACCTAGGCGAGTCGCCGGTCGATTACTCCATCTCTTCGAGCCTTCTTCTCTGTTGACGAGTAAAGCAACATTCCAAAGATCAGAACGAGAGTTCCGCCGAAAAGCGAGTAAGCCAAAGCGAGAAGGTACGACGAAAGCGATCCGTAGATTATCGCGTACCGCGCTGCAGAGATAAACTGTGTATAAGGTAGCGCGTTTCCAAATGCAGACAGAGGCCACGGCAGTATCGACGGCGGGAATAGCGCACCAGAGAACACCATCAGGGTACCTGCGACATAGCTAGGCAGTGCCCACTCGAATTTGCTCGCAAAAAGCGAGTACGATCCCAGGATGTATCCCAATCCCAGCGAAGCAGGGACGTTGAGGAAGAGCGCAAGTGCAAGCTGCAAAACAGAAAGCGGCGTGACGATTAGCGGAATGTTTTCATGGAACAAAGATGAAAGAACATAAGTTGCAATGACAAGCGCAATCATCGATGTCGTGAATGAAATCAGAAACGAAGCGAGCGTTCTCCCGGCGAGATAGGGAGAGGAAGATCGTGGCGTGATGTAAATGTGCGGAAATACCGAGAGTTCTTTCCTTCCGCGATTGCGACAGTCGGCGCGTAGGTGTAAGTGGCAATATGCGTGTATAGCGTTGCCCCGACAAGAACGTAGGCAAGTCTAGTCGGATCAAAGACTTGCGCTGTACTCGCACCCAGCCAGTAGATGATTGAGGTCGTTATTGCCGAAGCCACCGGAGCTACAATTCGAAGTGCTAGCCCCACAAAAGGCGAGGTCCAAGCAACATCATGGTAGATCCCGAGCCAGACAATTGAAGCCAGCGAGCGGATGTAACTCATTTACCTGATCCTCACCGCGATCGTGCCGTCCCGCCTCCCTTTGTTTTCAAGAGACTTCAACCCAATTGAAGATCCAAAGAAGAGAACGATCGCCATCAAAGCGAGCACCGCGAGCTCGATCCAAACTCCAGTAAGACCCTCTGAGAAAAATAGCGTCCGCCGAAGCGCATCCATCCCAATTGTCAGCGGCAAAAGCGAGGCTACCGCCTGCACTGCAAATGGAAATGGGGAAAAATTTCCAATCGACGGAAAATACACGCCGGACAGCATCGATACCGGCTCGTGCAGCGATTCATTAAGAGACTCTGCCGCGCGGCCGTATGCAAGATAAAGCGATGAAAGAATCATTCCCATTGCGTACAGCGAGGCAAGTGTTAGAGCAAACGTCAACCCAACCGCTAGCCATGAGACCACCGCGATCGACGGGTGAAACAAAAGCCAGCCGATAGTCGCAACCGCAATCGCTGAGGGCACCGTTCCAACGATTCCGCCGACAGACATCCCGATTAGAAGCGCGGAGAGTGATGCCGGCGACGTGAGGTAGATTTCAAACAGACCCTCCTGCTTGTCCCAATTGAACTGACTTGCCATCGACCAGAGCACATTGCCCCAGAAAGAGATCATGACTCCACCCAAGATCGCGAAGCCCGTGTATGCTCCGATGCCGCTGCTCTGGTAAAGTAACGCCAGTGCCATCGAAGTAAAGACTGGAAAACCCATGTTGACAACAATCCAGAGTGGTTCGCCGAACTGGCTCCAGATCCTGACAGCGGCCCTCGCCTTCATCGCCCTATACCACTGCGTAATCATTCCTGCTCCTCCCTCTCCTTGAATCCCTTTCCGACAAGCGAGACAAACACTTCCTCAATTGTTGGGGACCTCCGCCAAGATGTGAGCACGTTGAAGCCCCCTTTCTTCATCGCTTCAATCGCTGCACTCGCAGCAGAGTCGCTACCAACCACCACCTGAACCGTCGCCAGTCCCCTCTCGTCATCTACGGATAACGTGTAACCACGGAGGTCCGGAAGCGATGCCAGCAAGTCAAGATTTCGCGGTGGAGGCTGGACCTCCATCACCAGCGGCGGCGCACCGAGCGATCTTTTAAGAGCGTCCGGCTTTCCCATCGCGATGATCTTCCCTCTGTCTATTATCGCCACTCGATCGCAGATGGATTCTGCCTCCGACATGTTGTGCGTTGCAAGGATTATTGTCCGTCCCTTCTCGCGCGCCTGAACTTTCAAGAACTCCCGGATACTGAGCGCAGTCATCACGTCCAGCCCGATCGTGGGCTCGTCCAGAAAGACTACCTTCGGCTCGTTGATGAACCCCCGTGCAATCGTAGCTCTCTGTCTGTAGCCCGTTGAAAGTGCGTAAAACTTGCGGTCAAGGAATTTCGAGAGACCGAGCATTTCTGCAAGCTCATCAATTCGCTTCTCCGCCTCGGCCGTTGGAATTCCGTACAGCTGCGAGAAAAACCAGAGATTCCTTCGCGTCGTGATGAAATCATAACCTGCTTTTTCGGCACCACTAGCCATGTTTATCACCTGCCTTACCTTATCCGGCTCTTTTGCGACATCATAGCCGTTCACCTTCGCCCAGCCGCCGGTCGGGAGGAGCAGCGTAGAAAGTATTCTTATCGTCGTGGTCTTGCCAGCGCCGTTCGGACCGAGCATACCAAAAATTTCACCCTCGTTCACCTCAAGATCCACTCCGTCAAGCGCAACGACAGGCGCCTGATTCTTAGGCCGAAATATGCGCCTCAGCTCGTGTGCCTCGACGGTGACGGTCATTCGTAAGCGACCTTGATGTGAGCGGAGTTAAGAATCTATTCGAAGGTGGAGAATTTTTTTATTAAAAGATCCCGTTGAAGAAATCCATGTTGCAGACCGCGCTTTTGATTGTTGACGTGCAAAATGATTTTCTAAAACCTGAAGGCAAGTACTATGTTCGGCCGGACCGCGCATTCATACCCAATGTAAAACGCCTCCTTGAAGCTGCGCGAAAGAATGGTGTTCCGGCCATCTTTACTCAAGATACCCAGATGGACGACCCCGAGTACAGTAACGATGTCGAGTGGAATGGTGCTCACTGCATAAAGGGGACTTGGGGCTGGCAAATTGTGGATGAGCTCAGCCCGCGAGATGACGAGAGGGTGGTGAAAAAGCGCGAGTATAGCGGCATGTACCGCACTTCTCTTGACACGATCTTGAAGGCGTCCGGTATTAGACACCTCGTCATCGCAGGAGCCACAACCAACTGTTGCGTACGCGCGACCATTCAGGACGCATTTGAGCGCGGCTACTCGATATCGGTTCCCAGAGAGTGCGTCGTCAGCCCGACCAAAAGGGAGAATGAATCAAACCTGAAGGATATCAAGACTTTCTTCGGAAAAGTAGTACCTATGAAGGAAGCGATCTCGACATTCTCCAAAAATTAACGATTAGGTGCATGTATCGAATCCGAAGTGTTGCATCAGTGTTTCAGGGCGTATCAAAAATGATGATCAATGACTTTTATAGAACGGTCTTTCAGTGGTCTTTTAGAGCAAGACATCCATACTACCCCTGAAATGACCAAAGAAGAAAGCAGTCAGAGTACCAGCATCGAAGCAGTGAGAGGACAGCTTACAACTTACGGGTCGCAGATTCAGGAATTCCTGAAAGGCATCAACGCGAACGTCGAGGACTACAAGTTCTCCATGGAGAGTACTGAAGGGGGAGGCCTCGCGATAGACATCAAGTTCAGGGCGACAATCCAAGGCCAGCCGCGACACTCGTAAGAAACTTCTCGGGGAAAGTTAGCAATCTTTCCCCATCTCCCTGCAAAATCATGATGTACATTTTAGGGCAGCTTCCTTTCTGTCTTACCCAGTATAAATAGGGCCCCCTGCCGGCTGCCGGATCTTTTCACGCGTGTGTGAGTCTAGCCCGAATATACGTCTCCGCCGAAAAGAGGGACTGGACCGGATGTGGAGGCAACAATAGCTCCGCTCGAACTGAGCGCTTCAATTCTTGCATTTACTGGTTGCGTAAAGCCGCCCATCTCGATCATCGCTGAACCCGATCTCTTCATGGCCCTTGCAATCACGTGACCGTTGCTGACCAAAACGACATGCGTCGCCTTCACCGGCAAGTTATTGATCGTCAGATATTCGCCGCTAGTCAGGTAATAATTTAGAAACGAAGCATAGAGCTCCTTACCTGAGTACGAAGTTTCCGGCTCTAAATATATCTGGAACGGGGATGGCATCTGCAAACTCAATGAAGAGCTCGAGTAAACGAGGCGCCCGTCCAAGAAGAGCTTGAGGTAGTTGTTGCCGTTTGTGATTATCTGGCAGTTCTCAGTAAGGGGAAGACCTGTCCCTGACGACCACAGAGTTACAAAGTTCGTCGCGCCCATTGTATTCCCGGTCGCCCAAACTAGCTCCCATATCGTCCCAGCCGATGTTGTGGAAGATGTGCATGTGACATAGTTCACATTCCCATCAGCAGTCTGCACGTAGATCCCGGCTTCGAAGATTCCCTGCGGAACCGTGGAAACCGGTGCCGTTACAAGAGCATGGGTCATTACAAAATTCGTGTTGGGTGAGACCGCATAAAATCCAGCAAAAGTTCCAGGGCTTACCGCCTGCACGCCAATGTGCAGACCGGCAGAATTCTCGAAAAAGTTGAATGGAGCCCCCTGCGAAATCGCATCACCGGAAAATGTCCAATAACTGCTCTGCTCGAGCTGCTGCATAGTCAGCTGCTGATTCAAAGGGTCAGACGAAACGAGCCCGGACGAAGACCTTGTGATTGGTGCCGATGCCGCAAACGATGTAATGATTCCCGTGTTCGCATAAACCGAAGCAAACAAAGCCAGAGTTCCGATAAGTACCATCATCCTGATTGTATTAGTCAAAGCTGAATTCAGGCAAATGGACGCAAGAATCCAATATTTGAGCCGGATGAAGGATAATTACATAATGATGTTATAGTGTTAGTCTTTGCTGAACTCCTTTCAGATCCTTATCTGAAATTATCTGAAGATCAAAAAAATTGAGACCGACTGTCTAACAGGTAGTTGCTAAACCGGTTTTACCCTTCGGGGCTGCTGAGCAGCTCGCCGACTTTTCTCTCAATCTCGTCACGGGTCTCGCGCATACGCACGAGCGATCTTGCCCTGGGGTTCTTTAGATCCCAGCCGATTAGCTTCTTTTGCGCTCCATCGAGCATCGTCGCGGGACAAACCGACTTTAGAGAGCAGCCAATTGTAACTATCAGGCTGGCTCGATTGACAAGATCGGGCGTGAGTGTCTGCGGCATCTTTGTAGAGATGTCAATGCCTCTCTCCTTCATTGCCTCAACTGCGCTAAAGTTAACGTCGCTTCCATGAAAGGCACCGACACTCGTGCACTTTAACCCTTGTTTCTCGGCGAAGGACTGCGCCATCTGAGAGACACCAGAGTTTTCAAGACAGACAAACAAGATTTCCCCTTTCAGGTTTTGGAGAGCCACACCCTCCATTGCTCATGCCTAGTAGAAAAGGTGAACCCTAATGGCTTCTTTTCAGGAGCCGCCCGAGCAATTACAATTTAGGTAGAATCGCTAAACGCGCGTGATTCCTGCAATGTCGGTACTATAGTCATCACGATTTCAGGATTTGTTGCATTTCGAAACAGAGCTTGATTCAAACTCCTGTCTTGTGCTGACGTGTAAATCCATTGAACTGATGTCTAGATATTCAATGATAGAGCCCTAAACTCTCTTTCGATTTCCTTTTTGAAATTACGTAGGTGGTTTCAAAACGCCCCGGGTTCGTTCCAAGCAAATTGATATTTTCTAGCATTACTAACAATAATTAAATTGCCAAAATTATCACTTTGGATATCCGGACTTTTGCAAATCCGTGATCTTCTAGAAGAGGCATTGCAGGACACGTGGAAAACAAATCACCCTCATCCAGCAAAGAAGCTCGACTCTTCGATCTAAATTTTCTCAAGACTAACGTTACTGCGGCATTTGCAAATTTCGTTCAGCCAATCTTCTCTGTTTTCTTATCACTACTTGCGATCGAGCTTGGCGCGAGCGTCCTTGAGATCGGGTTAGTGGGAGGAGCCTCAAGTCTTGTCTATGCATTCATGCCCTTCGTTATGGGACGATTTTCTGATCGCGGGCAGCTCCGAAGGTTTCTGATCATTTTTTCTCTGGTCTTACTTTCTTTGACCTCTACACTCTACTACTTTGCCCAAAACCCGATAGACTTGATTATTCTTCGGCTGTTTGAAGGGCTGGGCTGGGCTGGACTCTGGCCCTCGCTGGATTCGGCCATCAGCCATGATACGCGCGCGAATCCAAAGAGGGCTCTTGCAGTCTTTAACCTTTCATGGTCTTCGACAGCGGCACTAGGACCGATCGTCGGATCGTTTGTGATAGTGGTCCTCTCGGTTCGCGATGTGTTTCTCTTCAACGCGGTTTTTCTTCTTTTAGCTTTGATGATAAATCTCATACCATTCTCGCGCTTCGCCAGCAAGAAGTTGACGGAAACAAATGAAGAAATTGATCCTGCAACCATTCCAAGTAGCGGATTCATAAAGGAAAGTGGGCCAAAACTTAGCCCGGTCTTTTACATCTTCGCTTTGATCCTCAGCACTATTTCCTTCAACACGACCGCCTCTTTTTTTTCTCCTTATGCCCACTCCTTAGGAGTTCAGATTGTTGTTATAGGAGCTGTCTCGACGACCTATGGCGTGGCGAGGTTCCTCGGCTACGTTCTAACATTGAATAACAGAATCAGTCACTTCCTACTAAATCCTAAAACCCGCTTTCGGAACACCATTACGTTCCTTGTTTTTACAAGCCTTGCACCGCTTTTGATAATTCTCCCGGGACATGCGGTAGCGCTATACTACGTCTCCTTCGTAATGATAGGACTGAGCTGGTCACTCGTCTATTTCATCGCCTTGATATCGTTCGTTGCGGAGACCAGCAAGGAAACGATGGGATCGGGCGCAGGAATCTTTGAAACGTCGATTGGGATAGGAAACTTTACTGGCCCGGTCGTTGCAGGACTTGTGGCAGGGAATTCTCTTACGACACCATTCATCGTCCCCACTATTTTGTCAATTCCGATCCTTGCTTTTCTTGGAACGAAAAAGCCGAGGAAAGTCAGAAAGTCTTCGGGCGTATGAGCTGGCGAGTCTACGCAGTAACTCAAAAAAAATTTCGAGCCAGCGATCACGGGTTTGGATGTCTTCTAATCATGCTTAGGAGTAAAGGGGCGAAAAATATCAATGAAATTAGGCCCGAGAGTATCCAGGCAACTCCGTAACCAAACGATACAACCGCTGATGAAAAAATAACGGGGCCGAAGAAACTGCCGAATAAAGAAAGGGAGATTACCCAGCTTACGCCCAGTACTTCGTATTCAGACTCATGTTTTTCAGAGCGTTGGCGTGACGCAGCGATGCACACTATGAACCCTGCCGAGCTGAAAAAACCAACTATTATGGTGGACAGGACCGACCCAGCCAGTCCGTTTTCAGCACTCACCGCGAGTCCGATCGCGGACAGGACTCCCAGTAAAAGGATGAACGTTTTTGGTCTACTTGTGCGATCGAAGAGCTTGCCTGCCAAAGCGGAGGAAGCAATGCCTGCGATTGGCAAAACGCTCGCGATAATGCCAGAGAAAAGCGCGACCTGGTTCAAGCCAGAGGAGAGGTAAAACACCATGAAATTTCCCACCAGAGAACTTGTGAACTCCAGTCCGAGGAGAGAAAAACCGACGACGAGGAGCCATCTGTCGAGGAGAACGTTTCTTATTTTCGGAAGGCTGATTTCAAATTCTTCTCTGATCGTCTCCTTCGGCAGTAGCACCAACAAGGCAATGCCTACAGCAACCCCACACAGCGCGTTTACAGTAAGAGCAATCCGCCAGTCGAAAGCCGAGGAGATGACAACATTGCCTATGAAAGCAAAGATCCCGCCAACCAGCGAAAATGAATCATAAATCCCAACCCCAAAACCCTTGCTCCCACTGGGATAGTAACTCGCAATAAGACTCACGCCTGGTGTAAACATCAGTGCGACACCGGTGCCGGTGACGAATCTGAGCAAGATAAGGCCCGTCGAGCTTGATACTACGGCGGTTGCAAGCGTTGCGAGGGTAGAAATCGCCGTGCCGATAAGTACGACGTTCTTCAACCCTAGCCTCATCGATAGTACACCGGTCGGGATTTGAAACAGTCCGACTCCGGCAAGAAAGCCGGCAGACATGAGGCCCAGAACGGAGATCCCGAGCTTGAGGTCAGAGGCGATGAATGGGTAGATTGCTGAATTGTCGAACCAGAATATTCCTGAAACCAGGCTAGAGAAAAAGAGAGCTGAAACGGCAGAGCGGCTGGGTTCCCGTTTCAACAATTCGTTTCCGAGTTTAGTTTTGTCGCATTATTCAGCCAAACGCTTCAATGTGGTAGGTTAGTTTTCTCAGGCGCTAATCATGCAAAGTCATTAGCCCTCTCCATTTCTCTGGCCAAATGCTTCCAGGAAGTGGAAACTGCCAGTTTCCTTTTTCTTGCGAGCTCTTTCGTTCGGCTTTTTGATATCTTTCTTGTCTCGAGGTGCAACCCTGTAAATTCTAGACGAGATCTATTCCTGCCCTCTGGGATGATTCTGTACAGAAATTGTGAATACTTGTTTGAGCCCGCAATGGTGGTGCTCGTCCAAAACAGGTCTTTGGGACACAGCCGGACCAGTCTTGTCTTCGATACTTTTCTCCCGTCACTTGTGGTGAAGCTATCGATTAGAATGAAAGCGTCCTCTGCGAGTTTCGTAACCTTTCTTTTTCCTCTTTCACGCATCAGCTCGACATCGGAAGCCTCGTAGTCGGTGCACCACTCGAATGCTTTGTCAGGCGGAACACGAAAGCTCTGGCTGAAACTATAGTATACACTGGTACTCGGTAAATCGTACGATTCCCGAGTGACCCGGAGATACGCAACGTAACTCAAATCCAATTGCTTTTAGCTCAGCGTAATAGATTCTTCCAGCGATGTCAATAAGCCAGGACAAACAGCGAAGTGGTTTTTCCATTCTCGAGTGCCCTGGGGAATCGGTTACTTTGTTTCCCGCGATCTCGTAGTTAGTGACGACTTCTCCTCACGTATTTTGAAGCGCCGGCGGGACCTTGCATGCAGCTTTCCAGCCGGCGGTGAAAAAAGTAACCCGCCGAAAGTAATCAGGGATTTTCCCGCTCGAACTCTTCCTTTCCTTCCTCTTCTTCAGTCTCGACTTCGGTAGCTTCCTTGTCCAGTGATCTTTTCTCAGCGGACAGCTCCTTTTTCGTTGTAGGGGTATTGTTTTGACTTTTCTTTTTCGTAGAATTTGATTTCGGCATTGATTAGCATTAGTGATAGCAGGTTAATAACAGAATTACTGGATCATTCCCACGAAACAATCATTGCGTCTGTTCTAATGCATAATGACAATAACTATAACCTCTAGAAGTGAGAATTATTACTTCCAGAAACATCGGAATAACAACCCTACTTACTGTTGGCATACTTCTCCTATCTTCACTTGGAGCACTCGGTGCCTCGGCTGCAACGAAGAACCTTACCATTTCGGCGCAGACAGACACTGGTCAGGGCCTCTCGGGGTACTACGTCACAGTCACAAACTCGCTCGGCAATACAATCAGAACCGGTTACACGACAGCGCAGTTCTCGCTGCGAGCCGGGACCTATACCGTCTCAATCAGCGATTACGGAGGAGAGTACTTCAGCCACTGGAGCGACGGCACGACCACCAGGTCACACTCGGTAACAATAAAATCTGGGGGAAAGGTGTCGCTCAATGCAATATACTGCTCTTCGCCAGGGTGTAGTGGCGGGGGCGGCGGACCATCCACAATTGTCGTTGATTCTGCATATTCGACGGGCGGCGCCCTAAATGGACTATACGTGATACTGGCGCAAAGTGGCCAGACAGTTGGAACAGGATTCACCCCAACATCTTTCTCAGTCACCAGCGGTCAGACATACACGGTTACTGCGGAATCGTACACAAATGCTTACTTTAACGAGTGGAGTGACGGCGTGTGTTCTAGTTCGAGATCAGTGACCGCGGCAAGCGGACAGACGACGCTCACTGCGCTCTATACAACAACACTGCAGACATGTGGTGGGAGCTCTTCAAACGGAATCACTGTGTCAGCACATAGAATCCCGGCGTCCTACTGGGCACCATGTTTTGCACTTGTCTGTAGCGCCGGGACCGGTCCTGGAGCCTCGATGTACTTTGTACTCTACGACGCAAGCGGAAACATCGTTGCGACCGGCTTTGCAGACGAGAACGGCTACACGTTTACCGGACTAAATCCAGGTCAGACGTACTACGTGTATCCGGCTGACTGCGATCTCTGCCATGGATCTACTCACAACGTTATCTTCCAGTACTGGGGAAACGACGTCAGCACTACCAGACCACTTGCAGCTACAGTCGGAGCCAATCTACAAGCCTGGTACTCGTGCACAAACGGCTGTACAGGTCCTTAAGGGAACAAATGAGGGGACTTTCCCCTCTCCACAATTTTTCCGTCCGACATCTGATTTAGGGCACCCAAGTTCTGTTGTTAAAGAAATCTTTCACAAATTGAGTTGAAAATAGTCTCCGCCGACGGACCGGAGCAATCCCGTCGACGGGCCCCACTCAATCAATACCCCGCGCACGCAGCCTTCTCGAATGTTATCCATGATTTGCCTTTCCGATAACTTGCTCGCGACCTCCGATGAACTCACGGCTCCTTTGATTGACAGTAGTTCCAGGGCAGACTTGAATGGTTCGATTGAGGATAGTTGAGTCCTGAGAATTCTCAGCTTTTCGGGAAACTCTGCTCTGAGAAACTCGATACCTAAATTGGTAAGGTGCAGCCGGCCGTCTGGCTCTATGAATATGAGACCGAGCATCCCGCCTGCCCCGAGTAAAGAAAGAATTTCAAGTGGCTCGTCTCCGCTGGCCGAGGTTGGGACTCTAGAGCCGTTCTCCCCCAGAACTTCTGTTAATCCGATGACCTCGACGATGGAGACGTCGTCCGGCATCAGATGACCAATGAAACTTTTTGAATATGTTGGCTGTCTTTGTATTGATCTTAGACTGGTTGTTTGCATCGCTTGCGTTCACACATCGAGGTCCGGTAACACATGTTAGAGATTATTATCCCGTTTCCGAGACAGACCCCAAATCTCTACAAGGTGGCTACAAGAATTCGACCAAGAGCTTTTCGATGCGCTCCGTCGGAGCTACCACGATGTACAATTTCGATAAAGTTCTTCAAACAATAGAATCATTGGATGTGGATTTCTTCCTCCAGTGAATCATTCACTGCTTGATAGATTCTATTGCTTTCAGCTTTAGGATCGATTGTTAGCACTAACATTACATTTTCAGAAAAAAAAGCTGGAAATATCATTACGGAGTATTCCTGCCGGACCATCAACAGGTATTTTCCCTTTGAATTGACCGGTTCGAGGCGATCCATCGAATTGAACGCGAGTGTCCCCCACCTTCCCGCCATTCCGTTGCTCCGCTGAGACATTGATCCGAAATTGTTTTTCAAGTTCGATCTTGTTTTTTCAACCAGCGTCGACCCGTTTCTTACACTAACGATGAGAACAGACAGTATACCGGGGTCTAGACCAAGAATGCTTGTCGCTAGAGATTCGGATCTCTGGTTGTCTCTATCTGTCAAAACAACATTTGCACTCGGTCTAGACAAAAAAAGGTACCTTGCAAGATATTTAATGAGCAAGGATTTCCGGTTGATTTGTCAAATTAGAACTGTGAAACCTCATTACAATCAATTCGAGATGAATTTGTTTGCGGAGCTGGTTCTCTGATCCTATCGCCAAATAGACAAAGGTTATGCCCTCTGAATCCTCGAAACGTTTAGCTCAAGAGTAGGTAAATCTAGAACGAAGAACTTTACCTGGTAATAGGATTTGAATTAGATGTCGATAGTAACAGTAGTACTGGACGCGGTAAAACTCGCAGTTGGAGTTATCTTGTGCTACTTTGCTATCTACCTGTATCAAAAAGAGTTCCGCTCAGGCGTCATGGAGAAGGGTTTCAGAATGATTGCAATTTCGACGATCATCTTAGCAGCCTCGCGTATTTTTGATCTGATTTCGGCGATACAGCCCAGCAATGAACGAGCCCAGATCTTGACGACAGTCCTTGGTATCGTTTTTTCGCTGGTCCTAACTTATGGTTTCTATCTTCTTTACAAAATATGGCATCTTGAAAAGAAAGATAGGCGTCTAGAAGAAAATCCAATGGTAACCGGTGTCAATTAGGATCTTTTTAAACGACGGGTACAGCAAAGTGGCAATAAGCTTGTTAGCTAAGATTTTCCGGGAAACAGCATTCTAACAAGGATCAAGAGGATTTTTCATCAAACATAGCCCCAGTGCCTATGTTAGATCCTCGATCAGAAGCGTTACTTGATGTTCAATCTATTGAACAGTCCTGATGGTGATTGTGCAGATCCCTTGTTTCTAATATCTCCGGTGAGGTAAGAAACATTCCAAACGAGTGAAGAATAAAGTGAAGTCCTTCGGAAATTCAAGCAAAGTTCTCGTCAAATTCTCGAGAGACCGAATAGAGACAAAAGAGGAAAAGAGATCGCTCGCGATAGTTGACGACAACCGCGATATTTGTGTCACGATTTCTAAATTGGTTGAACATCTAGGGTTCAATAAATCCATTATCGCGCACGATGGCAAAGAAATCGTGAGGGAAGTTGTTTGCAACGGACGTTCACCAGCTGTAATATTGATGGACTATAGATTACCTCTCATGAATGGCCTAGAGGCTGCGGAAAGAATTTCTCAAGTCCGGCCTGACATCAAGATAATACTTGCAACTTCGGATGAGTCTGTAAAGTCAAAAGCGGAGTCCGCAGGATTCGGATTCCTCAAGAAACCTTTTTCTCTCGAGGCACTCGTTCGCGCGATTCATTAACCCACGCCAAATCGTTTTCTGGTGGATTTTTCTTTTTGATCTGAACACTGAAAACGATCCTAAATCTGACGACGGCGAAACCTTCCAATCCCGTGTTGTGGTTTCCACGGGAAAATGGGCATCTCTGGTGATGAATCCTCTAACAATGTTTCAACGGCTTTAGAAGCAAGGACTAATACAATATGTGTGATACAGCGTGTCGATAGATAAAGGATGGTCTGAATCTCAGTCCGTCGAGGGTTTTGATTTGCACAATGCGATAGACATGCTCCAAGTGATTGTAATAAATCTGGGAGCATTGAGGCTGCAGCCTGAAATCAAAGACACATACTCGGATCACATACTGGAGGAAATGACTCGAGAAGCAATGTCCTGCGCAGATGTAGTCCATGCTGCATTGCGGAAAAACAACCGGCCCCAAGATCGGTCGACTAACAGATTTTCAAATCGTACTGTCCCTGCAAACCTGAATATTGATCATTTCCCTCTCTGAAAAGGGAGAACGTACTAGATTGCAACCCGCCGAATTGGTCGTTGAAGAGAGTCTTCTCTCGATCAAGAGGAAGCGGGCATATCGGTTCTGTAATTCCATCTCTTCGTCCAGAATCGCATCGATTTTGGCATCGCCGGACAGTTTCTTTCCAAAAAGTGGGATTACTCTACACAGCATTTGACTGACGAGGGCGCCTCGCAATAATGAAAGCTCCCCTCACGATGCTTTCAATCGTCAATGCGATGAAGAGTATCGTGATCGCAACTATGAGGTAGTTTAGATCTGTCATGAGTTTCGGATCGCTGCCAATCCCCGCGGTCGCTTGCACCGGGAATCCAGAAAAGAGAACTCCCGCTTCATAGAGGTAGAAGTAGTAAGCTCCGTAGAGAAGACCGATCACAATCAAGAGAATCCCGTACCCCCAGGAACCTTTGAGGATGGTTCCGAAGAAAGCGGATGCGATGAAGATCGGAATGAGGTATTCGAAGACGCCGACCGGTCCGAACGACGCGAAAACATTTTGGATCTCCTGCGCGTACACCGGCTGAACGTAGCCCGAGATCAGCTGTCCGACGTGGAAAGTAAGATAGTAGTAGAAGAACACGATTAATCCGGCGTAGAAAATTGCGAGGAGCAGTCTGAGGAAGAACCTCCCGTTGGAAAGTCGAAGATTGAAGATCTTGACGACCAATTGAAATCACAGCCCGCCGAGAACGCCCTTACTACCCTTCATCGTTCACCTATTATCGTCTTTCCGAGATTACACCTTAATCGAAATCTGATACTATGGTGTTTCACGCATAACTCGTACTTTTTTTAACAAGGAGCTCCCGGATATAACCAAATTCAAGCGAAGTTCCTTGTCAATTTCTTTGGTCAGCAGCTAGGAAACAATTAGATTCCTAAGCTTCTTCCAAGACAAGACATTGTCCGGGTTAACATATCGCCCGGCTTTATCGTCCTCTGTCACAAGCGCAGCGTCGAGCATTTTAGCCGTGGCAAAGATGAAGCAATCAAAAGGATCTCGGTGGGAGCTTCTAATCGTAAAAGCTTCCGTCAATATCTTTTCGTCTCTATGGGGAAGTGTGGTAAAAGTGGAAGTTTCTCGAGTAACTGCGAGGAATCCTGTTCTTGCGGTTGACATTCCCTCTGCACTTCTCTCCTTCTCTGCAAGCGCGAAGGCCTTCAAGAAACATTCCAAAGGTGATAAATCAGAGATGTAAATGCGAGACCCTTTACTAATCAATTCACCAAGCAATCGAGTGATTCCTTCAGCAGTTTCAAAATCGATCTCAACTCCGAAAGCCGGCAGGAGATAGGTGGAATCAATCACTAGATGAGAAGGAAGATCTCCGTTCAATCGAAAGTAATCAGATAAGTCTTAAATCACCAGATATTTAGTGTTTATCCACCAAGAAGTACATTGTCGGCAAAAACAGCGACAAAGAAAATGATGCGCAAAAAAGTGGCTGGGAAAGTAGGTCGAAAGGGAGAGTTGTTTCCACCTAAGATCATAAGGCAGCAAGCGGGTTTTAGGCCCGGAGACCAAGTTACATACGAAGCTCTAGAGGGAGGGATGATTCAAGTTCAAAAAGTCCCGACGCTGAAGGAGGCCTTCGCGCAGAAGAAATTCGCAAGACTGACATTCAAAAAGTTCGAAGAAATGACGTCTGATGTTCTTTTCCCATCTTGAGTTTTTTTTGCAGATCCCATCGAGCTCTCTTCATTTACCCCTCAGTGCTTTTAGGCACGAAAAGCACTGGCACGAGCAGCGCGAACATGAGCAGAGCCAATCCTATCCAGGCTACTGGATAGCTGAAGCTCGTCGCAAGGAACGAGAACAGGATCGGCGCGAAGAAGCTGGCAAGCAGTGAAACAGAGAGAATCCAGGCGACCCCGACGACTTCAAAGCGCTTTTCTTTCGAGGCAATCTTGCCCGCGACGGCTATGCTGACGATATAGCCGGCGTTGTTTCCGAAACCTACCAGGGCAGATGTAATGCCTGCAGAAACGAGATTCCCGATTGCAGCAATGCCGAGGCCACCGGCGGTTATGATACCGGAAACAAGTATCAGCAATCTTGCATTTCCCATTCTATCGTACAATCGTCCAAATAGTATCGATCCCCCGAGCCCGACTACCGGAACAAGACTCGTAACCGAGCCCGCAAGCGCAGGAGCGATAGCCAGTTCCTTCTCCAGGTAGTAGATCATGAAATTGTTTGCGATCACACTTCCTATTTCAAGGGAGGTCAGGACGAGACAGACGACGAGAATCCACCTGTCGAAGATTATTTTCCTGATTCCAGAAAAAGAAGAACTTTCTTCTATAGTCACTTTCTTGATTTCTTCCTTGATTGGAGCGTTGGGGAGTGTAACCAAAGACAGAGCTGCAAGCATACCGACAACCCCGTTTAGAGCGATTGTCGCCATCCAGCCGATGTAGACCGGGAGAACACTGTCCCCGATGAGAGCTGCGACGCTTCCGATGAGGGCCGCTGCACCAAATAGACTCGTTGCTACCCCCTCCTTTCCTGGCTCAAAGTATTTAGTGATCAAGGTGTAGCCCGGCGCGTAGGCAAACGCAGTAGCAACTGCGCATACAAATCTCAGTAACTCGAATTCTGGAACTGAGCTAGCGGTTGCAACGAGAAGAGTTGAAAGCGATGCGCCAAACGTTCCCAGGATTATTATTTTCTTTTGGCCGTACTTGCCAGCAACGAGCGCCGCTGGAATCTGAAACAAACCAACCCCAATGACAAAGACTGCGGCTATCGAGCCGAGCGCGGATACGTCCAGTTTCAAATCGGTTGCGATGAATGGGAAGATCGGCGCAAAATTATTCCAGTTGAGACCTGCAATGCTGCCGGAAAACAGAAGGAAGGAAACTCCGGCGCGCATTCTTGCAGTACTTTGTTCCATGTGGTATCAACTGAAAGAGAGATTGTAGAAGGAATTTCTTCTCCCCTTGAAAAGAAATCTGTTCGAGCTTAGCCGGAGGACCTGTTATTGTAAATCAGCGATCAAACTCTTATATTTTGAAACGGCTTTCAAAACCTAAGATGGAAATCGCAATTTCCGATTCGCGCTTGGATTTCGTGGATACGAAACTCGATCTTCTTCAGGCGACATCGCTTCCTTCGGTTGTTTACACGTCCGATAAGATATTCGAGTTAGAACTAGAACGTATTTTTTACAGAAAGTGGCTTGCAGTCTGTCACTCCAGTCAATTCAAGAAAACGGGCGACGTCTTGATTCGTAACGTAGGGAAGAAATCTGTCTTGATTATCAAGGGAGAGGATGGAAAACTAAGGGCATTTCACAACGTGTGCAGGCATAGAGGCATAAGACTGCTCACGGAATCGAAAAACGTTCGCGCGATCCAGTGCCCATACCACGCCTGGACCTACAAACTAGACGGAGAGCTCGTCGGCTGCCCTGACATGGATATGTACCTTCCCGGGAGCTCATTCGATAAGGAGGACTTTCCGCTCTATCCCGTAAAGCTTGAGATGTGGGGCGGCTTTGTCTGGATTAATCTAGACGCGAACGCGGAGTCTCTACGATCTTACCTAGGGGAATTCGCGGAGATTTACGACAAGTACGAGACAGAGAAAATAAAGTGGGTGGGCTCTGTCGGCCCATACGTTGTTGACTCTAACTGGAAGAGCATGCTTGAGAATTTTAACGAATGCTACCATTGCCCGACGGTTCATCCTGAAACACTGAAACCGTTTTACAGGGAATTCATTCCGGCGGATCATTCGAAGATCCACGGACCCTATGTCATGCTTCAATGGAAAGATTCCACCTTTGGCGGGCAGCCTCAAAGTATGACGTCGAAACGCATGGATACTCTGGAATTGAGCGATGAAGACCGCCGTACTCAGTGGCTCCCCTGGGTATTTCCGAACTTTCAGTTCACATTCACCCCAGATTGGATAGGAACGCTAGCGCTTTGGCCAGATGGACTTGCGAGAACGAACCTGGAGATCGAGTATTACGCTTACGATTGGTCGTCTTCGGCCGATTTTAGTGAAATGATGAAAACGCAAGACCTTATCATTCGGCAGGACGTCGAAATCCTGAAGCTCCAGCAGGCAGGACTGGAATCGAATGTGTTTGAGGGCTGTAAATTCAACAAGCTAGAGGAATCAATTCACAGCTTCCAGAAACTATACGCGGATGCGGTGGGTCAGCTTTAATCATTACTTTGGATCATACTAGGTTTTCGCCAATTATTGTGATCTAACAATTCGAGGAAAACTCATCATGAAATCATTCTCTACGCGCTTCGACAATAAATGTCTGCTAAGAAAACTTTCGGAAAAAATCGAATAAACCTAGGCACAGCGCGACCACATACTTTTTTCAAAAAGGTACTTTCTATGACGCGGTAGAATTCTGGTGCCTAGTGAAGTGCTCTATAACGACTTTGGCTGCATTGTGCCCGGGAGCACCAGTTACCTCACCGCCGGGATGAGTTCCTCCGCCGCAGAGGTAGAGACCTTTGACAGGTGTCTCGTAGTTTGCCCAGCCAAACATAGGTCTTGCAGATAACATCTGGGAAGGAATCATGTCTAGATGCCTGATATTTCCATCAGTCAATCCCATGCGCGACTCTAGCTCCACAGGAGTAAAAATCTCCCAGTCTAACAATATCTCTCTGAAATTCGGGGCATAGCATTTTGTGAAATAGCCGATCAGGCGCGCGCCCTCTTTTTGTTTGATGTCGATCCACTCTCCGGCTTTGGGCTTTACCGGTGCGTACTGGAAATAAAGGGCAATTGAGTGACAGCCTTCAGGTGCCATCGTCGGGTCATACACCGACGGAATCTGGAACCAAATTACCGGATCTCTCGCTGGAACTCCGGCTTTTGCATCCTCCCACGCCTTCTTCAGGTAATCAATTGATGGACACATCAACCCGTGAGCTACGAGTTTGGTATTGAAATTTGTACCCAGGTATGAACTGAAATCCGGCAGTCCTTTCAGGCTACAGAGAATCTTGATGCAGGTCACTTCGGTCTTGAGCTTCTTTACTCTCTTAACAAACTCTGGTTCCAACTCCTCTTCGCCGACGAGTTTTAGAAAGGTCCGCTTGGGATCTGCGTTTGAGATTACTACGGAGCTGTGGAATTCCCTGCCATCTCTCAGTTTCACCCCTATAGCTTGACCATCCACGATCAAAATTTTCTCGACTTCTGCACCGGTCAGCACCTTTGCCCCCAGGGATTCCGCAGCTCTCTGGAGCGATTGCGTGATTCCTCCCATTCCCCCTTTCACTATTCCGAAATTCTCGGGGCTGGTGAATCGATTGCATTCCAGATAGGTCAGGCAGAATGGTCCGCCGGGGGAATCCGGGTCGCCAACATCTTGTCCCCAATATGAGAAAAACCCCTTCACACTGTCATTTTCAAAATATTCATCCAGTATATCACGCATCGTTGAGGTGAGCGTCTTTTGCAGAACGTCTTCTGCTCCTATTTTGACTGCATGAGCAGTGAGTTCGTGGAAGCTTGGAGGAGAACGGAGGAAAAACGGATAGATGATGTCAGTTACCTTTTCCCAGAACTCCAGCCATTGGGGATATGCTTGTTCGTCATGAGCCGAAAACCTTCCTATTTCTTTCGCAGTTCGGCCGGCGTCTTCGTAAATGAATAGGTGATCACCATTTGGAAAAGGACCAAAGTATCTGGGTTCGAGCTGATAGACATCAAATCCGTGCCGCCTCAATTCAAGGTCTTTGATTATCTTGTCCTGTAACAAGTGGCAAATCACTGCGCAACTGGAGAATTTGAAACCGGGAAAAATCTCCTCTGTTACGCAGGCGCCTCCGACAAATTCTCTTCTTTCGAGAATCACAGTTCTGATTCCAGCTTTTTGGAGGTAACTTGCAGCAACCAGTCCGTTGTGTCCGCCTCCGACTATGATCGCATCATATTCTTCGGGCAATTGAGGATCCGCGATTCACGGAATCAGTATAAGATTATTGCCAGGTACGATTTCACACGGAAAACTCTAAACGATTTTTCATTTGACGTTAGAAAGGAAAGTAGCTAGCTCGTTGATATATTTGGCTCTCTCTTCCCACATTGGGAGGTGAGAACTTTTTTCAAAGAGTACAAGTTTTGAACGCTTGATTTCTTTGTGAATGCTCCTCGCTACCAGAGGAGAGACTTCGTCGTACCTTCCTCCCGTAATCAGGGTGGGAACACGAATTTTCTTCAATTCGTAGGTCTGATCCCAGTACCGTATCCCACCTGTGCATATGAGGTCGTTGGGGCCACTCATTGTCGAGTAAACGAGAGTGTTGGTGTGGTCAATGTCGTAGAGCAATTCTCGGGGCCAGACTGGCAATCTGCAGAGATGCCTTTTGTAAAATACATTAACAGCCTCCAGGTATTCCGGATTGTTATACTCGCCTCTTTCTTCGAATTTTGTGAGAGCTTCGCGGACCTTTAGAGGGAGCCTATTCCTGAGCTTGGTCGTCTCCCGCATTAAGAGCGGCACGTTTGCAAACCCGCCTGTAGTAACAAGGCTTTTCAGATGGCGCTGGTATTTTAGAGCGTACGCCATTGCAAGTAGACCACCGTAGCTGTGCCCAACCAGATGTATTCTACCCAATCCGAGTGATTTTCTGATCTCCTCCACTTCTTCTACTCCTCGCTCTATACTGTAAAGCTCAAGGTTCTTCGGAAATTCAGACTTGCCGCAGCCAAGCTGGTCGTAGAAGACTACGCGGAATCCGCGTTCTGCCAGATCTTTTAAAGGAAGGATGTACACATGCGAGTTTCCCGGGCCTCCGTGCAGGCAGAGGACGGTTTCTGTGTTTGAATTGCCATAAGATTTGTAATAGAGCCGGTATCCGAGAATTTCGCGATATCCATCCGAAGATGAGTCCTCGGCTTCTTCAATCTTAGACTGGTTGATGGTCAAATTACTTCCGAATGTTCTCTCTTGCGTCAGAGCTTGATCTGAAAACGCCTTTCAATTCGGTTGCGATATCATCGATTGCCTCGTCTCCGAGGTCGATCAGTCCAGGAGTTAAGTAAAATCCATGAATCATCCCCGGGTATCTTGAAATCTTGGTCTTAACGCCCGCATCGATCAATTTTTTCCCGTACAGCTCCCCATCGTCTCTAAGAGGATCGTACTCTGCCGTCACGATAAACGCTCTTGCAAGATCTTTCAAAGATGATGCTCTCATTGGGCAGGCATATGGATTGTCGGCGTCCTCAGGATCTCTGAGATAATTATTCCAAGACCATATTTCCTCCTCGGTCGTGAGTCCGTATCCTCGACCGCACTCCTGATTTGAGATCAGATCGAAGCGGTAGTCTGTCCCTGGGCAAAGCAAGATCTGGCAGTCGAGTTTCGGCCCTCCTCGATCCCGGGACACCAAAGCTACTGCAGTGGCCAAGTTACCTCCTGCACTATCTCCACACACTGCGAGGTGACTATTTCCGCCTATCGCCGATGCATTTTCGGCAATCCATTTTGTAGCAGCATAACAATCTTCGAGCGGGATGGGAAATTTGTTTTCAGGCGCTAAACGATAATCAACGGCGATAACTATTGATTGGGATCTCTCGCAGATCCTACGGCAGAGGGAATCATAGATTTCTATGCTTCCCATCACCCATCCACCTCCGTGGAGATACACGACGATTGGTCTCGAACCCTCATTCTCAGGCGTAGGTGAAAATACACGCAAATTAATCGATCCTCTTGGGCCCGTGAAGTTCATATCACGCACATCTAGATTTTGAGGAATTGGAGAGTTTTTGTCGAACAGTTCGAGCTGTACTTGTCTCATAGATTCTCGGGCCTGCGCAGGTGTCAGCTCTTCAATCGGAGGACCCAATTGTTCCATTTCCTCCACTACTTTACGCGCCTGTGGATCCAGAGGCATGGAGCTAGAGCTTTACTCCGGTGGGTACGCCCTAATCAATGTTCTATAGAGAACAGAAAATTTAGGCGAAAGTGACGGTGTTGAAAAGCGGTGCAGTATTTTGACCGCCCCACACCGGATCCACGTAGAACCCAGTTACCACGCTTTTCTGCCAGACTAGCGAGCCACTGACGTCCCATAGATTGTTGACACCAAGCCACGCATAGGGCGCATCGCTGTAAACCTGCTTTTGTGCTTGCTTAACGAGTGATTGGATGTATGAGGTGTTTGAACTAGAAGTAAAGGCATTCACGGCTTGTTGCACGACCGGATTTGAGTAGATAGCATAGTTTCCAAACAGGGATTGATTGCTCACGAAAGTAACCCAGTAGTCGGCTGGAGTTAAGGTTCCTGGAGACCAGTAGCCCGTCCCTAGCATGGCAATATTCCCAATCTGGTTTGCGTTAGCGACCTCGGTCGTGAAACTTCCGTAAGGAGCCTGCTGCGATGCCACAGACATGACGTTGATGTTCACGTTTATTCCAATCTGTGCTAGATCAGCCTGCACGACTTCGGAGACTGTAGTGCAAAACGGACAATCTGAAAGACTATCGAACTGAAGAGTTGGGAAGTTTGTGATTCCGGACTGGTTGAGATCTTGCTTAGCCAAAGTCAAATTATATGAATAGGGTGTGAAATTCCCGAGATTGTAATACTGACCCCACGCGGGATACTCTGGACCTACTAAAGGCGACACCTGTCCGAAGAAAGCTTTCTGCGCCACTTCCGTGTAGTTTATGGCGTGTACGATTGCCTGCCTTACTGTCGTGATGTTGGTGGGGTAAATTTGCGTGTTGAAAGAAAGCGCGGTTATCAGCGCCGCCCAGGAGGGCACTCTAAAGTAGTCAAATTTTTGGAGGTTTGCGAGAACGAGGTTCCAGTCAGATGAAGTAACTGCCGAGATCTGCGCGGTTCCATCTGCGACATCAGTATACCTGGCTAGATCGTCAGACTTGTAATACACGATCACTTTCTTGACGTGGCCCGGATCGAACATGGGCTGAGCGGCTATCTGAGAAGATGAAAGGTTCCTGCCCCAGTAGGTTGGACTCTGTGTAAAGACTACGTAGGCATTCTCGGATACCTGGCTGACGACGTAAGGACCCGTTCCCGGAATAGGATTTTGGTTAAAGTTGGTGTTAAACTGGGTTGGCGTTCCAAAGCCGCCGTTATCTAGAACGTACTGCGAATCGAAGATGAGGCCCTCGAAAGCTACGAGCGTCCCCGGGAAATATGCAAAGGGGGCCTTTAGGCGGAAGACTATTTGATTCGCGTTGGGCGCGTAGATTGGCCAGGAGCTGTTCGACATTATTGCGATAGCCTGCGAGTTTGGATTAAGCAAACCGCCGCTTTGATTGATTACTGGAAAAGTAGCAGGACCGAAAGTCACATTGCTCATGTCAAAGATCGGATAGGATTCCAACCAGGTCGTCCCGTTCCCGGATAGATAGTAGTATGCGTACATCTCCATCCAGACTTGGTACGAATTGAAAGCATTGCCGTCGGAGAAAGTCACATTCGGTCTAAGATTGAAAGTAAAAGTCATACCATCTGAGGAAACTGTCCAGTTCGTAGCTAGGTCTGGCGTATATTGGATTACGCCGTTCTGGTACTCGGAATTCAAATTGACACCGACCAGAGATTGGTAAACAGTTTCTTCCAGCCAGTTTGGCCATGGAGCTGCGATTAGGGAGTAGAGTTGGTTTAGGTCCTCGTACGGCCAGTAGATGTCATCCATTACTAGAGTATCGCGAATTCCGGATGAAGTAGACGAGCTTGTCGCGGAAGAAGTTGACGACGTGCTAGAAGAACTGGAAGAAGATGAGACAGCACTACTGCTGCCTAGACTTGTAGAAGAGGAAGAAGAAACCGACGAGCTTGAGGAGGAAGTAGACGAACCGGAAGAAGAGGACGTCGAGGAGGTAGTGGATGTCGTGGACGTAGAAGTGGTGGTCTGGTGTTGGGTCAAAAGAAGACCGCCACCGACAGCGGCTATAATCACGACAATGATTACTATGACGGCTGCAGCAGTCCGTGCGATCGCTCTAGAATTCATTCGCGATTTGGAATTTATCAACACGCTTGTTGCAAGAATGCTCAAGGTTTTAAAAACTTTGAAAATCTGTGATGCGGACCTTACGGGTTTCTAACTCGTCGAAGAATGAATGAGGTCGTAGACATAATTCGGATCTAACGGCATAGCTTTGATTACAATCTTGTTTTGAGAAAGCGCGTCCTCGACGGCATTGACGACCGCGGGAGGAGCTGCTATCGTCCCTGCTTCTCCTATCCCTTTCACGCCTAGAGGATTTTCAGGTGTTGGTGTTTCAGTTCTGAAACATCGAATTGGAATCACGTCCTGTGATGAAGGGATTAGGTAATCGAGAAAGTTCGTTGTCAAGAGTTGTCCGTCTGCGTCGTATTCGATTTTTTCGAGTAATGCCTGTCCGAGTCCTTGTGCAACTCCTCCGTGAACCTGTCCTTCAACTACCAGTGGGTTAAGGACGCGGCCGCAGTCGTCAACTGCGACGTAATCCAGGATTGTTATCTCCCCTGTTTCTGAATCCACTTCGACAACAGCAATGTGCGAACCATATGGAAAGGTATAGTTCTTTGGAGCGAACGCACTGTAAGCAAACAAACTCGGTTCCATTCCGTCGGGCAATCTCTCGGGGTGGTAGGCTATTTCCGCGACTTGATCAAATTCGATTGATTTCGAAGGATTGTCTCTTGCGAATATTTTTCCCTCGTCAAAAACGACAGCCGCGGAATCTGCAAGACTCAATTCTTGGGCTGTAATTTCAGCCATTTTTTGCTTTATCTTTCTCGCGGACATGAGGATGGCTGTTCCCGCAAGAGATGCCGAACGGCTTCCGCCTGTCTCTCTACCGTAAGGGATCTGCAGAGTGTCACCATACGTTACCGTTATCCGATCAATATCGATCCCGAACTCTTCAGAGGCTATCTGGGCAAAAGGCGTTTCGTGACCCTGTCCATTTGGCGTGGCACCAGACACTATTCGAACATTACCAGAGGAGGAAACTGTTACTGTCGCAGTCTGTGGCAGAGAAGGCATCCATGAAGCCCACTCCAAGTAAGAACACACGCCAATCCCAATCAACCTCTTTGAATCAGAAAGTTTCCGATAATTTCGTTGTCTTACTCTATAGGAGTCATAGTCGATACATTCGAGAGCCTTCCTCAAATTGGTCTCGTAGTCCCCGCTGTCGTAGATCAGGCCCGTCGGATTTCGAAATGGGAAAGCATCTTTCTTGATAAAATTCTTGAATCTTACTTCAGTGGGATCTAAACCTAAACTTGTTGCGATGCGATTGATTATTCTTTCGATCATATAGGTTGCTTCGGGTCGTCCTGCGCCGCGGTAGGCGTCAAACGGGACCTTGTTAGTAAGAACGCAAAATAGTTCGGCTTTGTAGAATCTTAGATTGTAGAGTGCCGGCAGAATGTCCACTGTAATTTCTGCGTTCCACACTCCTTCTATAGTTGGAAATGCTCCCGTGTCTGAGATGATTTTGACATCGAGTCCGAGTATGGTACCGTCCTTCTTGACAGCCGCCCTCACACTCTGTAATTGACCGCGACCGTGAATCATCGTAGAAATGTTCTCAGTTCGGGATTCAACCCATTTGACGGGACGCCCTAAACGAATGCTGGAAATGCACACGAGAATATCTTCCGGATATAGGTAAGCTTTGGCGCCGAATGCCCCTCCTACATCGGGGGAAATAACTTTGATTTTTTCTTCCGCTAAACCCAGTACGTCGGAGAGTGCCTTTCTGATTTCGAATGGAGACTGCGTTCCAATCCAAACAGTGAGGTTCTCCCCATCATAGTCCGCGATGATTGTTCTCGGCTCCAGTGGCGAGGGTGCGAGCCGTTGATTTACAATATCGTCCAGTTCGACTATCTCATCTGCCTCTTTGAAGCCTGCTACCGGATCGCCGAACTCTCTCACGTAGTGATTTACGATGTTGCTATCCAGTTCTTCGTGCAGCTTCAGCCCTCCTTCTTTCGACTTTGCTGGATCTGTGAGACAAGGAAGAGGGGCGTAATCGATGCTAACCAATTCGGAACAGTCCTCGGCAATGTATCTATTGTCCGCGACAACGAATGCAACTGCTTCCCCCTGATACCTGACAGTATCGTAAGGAAGTGCCGGCCGCCGAACACTCTTTCGATTCGCGACGGAGACGGCCGAAGGCAAAAACCTTTTGCGAACATCTAGATCGTAACCAGTAAGGACCAGTTGAACTCCGAGCGAAGATTCTGCTTCATGAGTATCGATTTCTAGCATTTTCGCATGAGAGTACGGGCTTCTTACAACTGCCGCGTGGAGCATATTATGAAATTTCTTATCGTCGACAAAGATACCTTCGCCCTTCAAGAGACGCGGGTCTTCTTTTCTTTTAATCGGTTTACCGAGGATCTTTCTTTGTCTCACTTCAACTAATGATGCAGAGGTTGGAAAGATTTGAATCTGACTCAACTGTAGTTTTGCACCAGCGGTTTTTTAGCAGCGGAAAGTAAGGCTTGCGATTCTTACTTGCAAATCGTAAGTTAGAATCATCTCGCTTTGGAATTTTTCTTGGTGTTGTTTAGAATTTCCTTCGCTCTAAACTTCGCGATTCTCCGAACGAGATGAAATGGAATCGGCTTATCCAGTGGGAACTGAACCGTTCCTTTGCCACCCTTGTATTGGGACAACTCTTTCCTGAATGCCTCTTTGCCTGACGCGGTTGGAAAAAACGCAATGTGATTTGCGAATGCGGCGAAGTGCGCCAGGTTTTTGCTGTTCAATTTGAATGTTGGCACCCGGTAGCTGATTGCCTCTTCCGCATCGGGGGCAGATTCCCGGATTGTACTTCTCATCCTTTGCAAAATGTCTTGTACATCTGGGGGAAACATCGAGATGTATTCGTCAATGTTCTTGTACTGCTTTCTTGATGTGATCATTGAAGAAATATGGCACTTCGTCCAAAGGAGGTGGATGGAAAGGTCCGAATGTTTTTTTCTCGTGGTGTCTAAATCGGTTACATGTTCGGCAGTTTTCCCTTTTCAACCAATGTAGTTTGGTCCGCGCGGAGAGTGCCATTTTTCACAATCCCTGTGAATCCTAGCCCGTCGACGCCTAAAGAGCCGGCTACGAACCTGTCCTCGCCGAAGCCGTAGCGTACCAAAGGGTTTAGTCCTATAGAGATCTCTTCTAACTTGCGTTTATTTTCTGGTCGATCGTTAATCAGAGAATCCAGCTTTTCTTTGGAAGACCTGCTGCTCCACTTTACCAAAGCGCCTTTCTCAAATTCGAGGACAGCATCATTTAACACTCCCCTCCAGGTGAGGCTCGGCGAAAGTCTGACTTTACCATTAACCGATTCGGACTTTACGGATTTTGTCAGCATGCCAGGTGGGAGGTAGGAGACGTTGTATCCTTTTGAAACATCCTGTTCGTCAGCTCTTCCATCTTCGATCCTTAACTCCACACCAAATTCAAACTCCAGTTGAGAATCGCCCGTGACCAGTACACCCTTGCCACCGTCCGTGAGATGAGACTGAAGATCTTCACCTCTTTTCTTGATTTCATCAAAATCGACAAGGCAGGCCTTTAGCTGATGAACCACGATATCATCGAGTTTCTTACCAAGCATCTTTGCGAGCTCCCTTCCTGCAAACCCAAAACTCATCCTCGCTCCTCTTAGCCTAGCTTTTTCTGCCGCCTCGTACCACGAAGTGCCGTACGAAGTTGATTCGTCCACTTCATCTGGAGTTAGTCTCTTCGCGTAGCCCTCGAGGAGTTCATTTGGAATGAAAAAATAAGCATCCGTGACAGATAAAAGTCCGTATTCGTGTTTTCCCATTTTTCCAACTGAGTCCTTGGGAGAGCCTCTAACGCCTTCGATGTATGCATCCTCATCCTCGAAAATCAATATAGGATGCGCGCCAAGTTTTCTTGCTTCGACTACGAACTTTTTTGCAAGCGAAAATCCATTGTTCCAAGATTCAACAGTTACAGAATCACCTTTCTTCAAGCGTAGGGACTCGGTAGCTACCTTTCTCGCAACTTTGGTTTCAAGATCGCTGATGTTGGATTTTTTTGAATTGGTTGCCGGCAAATCTGATCGCTTCACTCCCATCGTCGTTAATAAATGAGTCTTGGTCAGTGCTAGAGCCGCACCGGCTTGATTTTGTTTCCATTGACGATTCGCAAAAGTTATCATAGAGGGTCAGAAAGGCTGCAAATCGGATTGAAAAATTCCCTTAAACAAATTCTGAGAGACGGCAAATTTGCGATCGGGGCATGTCTAACGATTGGGCACCCTGATATTGCGGAAATCATCGGTCAGCTCGGTTTTGATTGGGTGTTCATAGACATGGAGCACACGGCGATGACGTTTGAAACCGTTCAAAATTTGATGCAAGCTATGAGCTTCTCCGGAACCGTTCCTATAATCCGAGTTCCTTGGAATAATCCGGTTTATGTTAAGCAAGCGCTGGATATAGGAGCATACGGCATCATAATCCCGATGGTCAATACAAAAGAGGAAGCAATTCAAGCTGTACGTTCAGTCAGATATCCTCCTTTAGGAATTCGAGGCTTCGGCCCTCGTCGTGCTGCTTCAAACGACCCGGATTATGTAGCGACTGCAAATCAAGAAATATTCCTGGGGATTCAGATTGAGTCTCAGATGGCGATTGACAACCTGGATGAGATTCTCTCGGTCGAAGGAATCGACGCCATACTTTTGGGTCCTTATGATCTTTCTCTAAACCTGGGTGTTCTTGAACAGTGGGAGAGTCCCAAGTTCAAAAACGCGATTTCAAAAATCGTAACAGCCGCGAAAAAACATGACGTGGTTATGGGTACATTGGCTTCTGCAAATGTAGAGAAGCTTGTTGGTCAGGGGTTTAGAATTGTAATAGTCGATGACGATGCGAGCATTCTCAAGAATGGCGAAGCTGCTGCGTTAGAATCTCTTAGGGAAGCCATCAAAGGCGCCAATCTGCCGAAATAGACACGATCGCAGCTTTTGCTCTCAGAGAAAACTTTTCAAAAACCCTCCGCTCGAAATCAATAAAGTGAGCTCAATTGGAGCGAAACCTCAGACGAATGATAGTTTCGTAAATGGATGAAACAAGAGGTTCCTCATCTTCGGAAGAAATTCGTGGATACTTAGTGAATCAGTACTATGTCGGTTAAGAAATACCAGTCCTACTGTAGGAGCAACGCATTATAGAAAATCGGTGAAGGAAGAGTGGAAACGCACAAAGTCCTTGCAGCTGTAGAGCTCTAAAAGCGCAACAAACTGAGCCTCGGAAAGGCGACTGAGGTCGCCGAGTGGGCATCGTAGAGTTCAAAGCAATCCTTGAGTGCCAGAGCGCTATTTCTTAGCCAAGAATAAACTAAGAAAGTCCTTTCCGAACTCACTCAACTGGTAGAATGAATATTCATCGTTGGATTGAACTTTCTTGTAATGATTCTCTACCAGTCCGGCGTGAAGAAGAGGTTTCAAGAGATAGTTCAACGTGCCCGGGTTCATCTGTATGAAATTAGCAAGCTGTTTGAAAGACAACTCTCCTTTTTCCGAAAGAGCACTGCCAACGCTAACCCTTCGGAATTTCCAAGACTCTGCAAAGCTTTCTGGGTAATTTCTGGAACCTTACTGTTATTCTTCATTACGGCGCTGGTCATCATTCTTGCAGTTTCAATCTCCACGCCCTAATCGTGCCTTCGTTGGCCTGATTCGAAGGTTTTCTCGGGAGAAGAAATTTTACTAGTGAAATCAAACAAAAACTTAATACTTGGGGTTTTTTCCGGCAAGTTCCAGAATCCATCAATGAATCGCCTAGGGGGAATAAGTAGAGTAGTTACTGTGGTTGTAATCATCGTAATTTTGATCGTAGCTGCTGCGGGTGCGGCAGTTCTGTTCACATCCCGATCGTCTTCCACAACAACTTCCTCAGTTGGTACGACGTCTTCCTCTTCTTCGTCTTCTTCATCCTCAAGCTCGATTGGATCAGTTAGTTCATCATCATCTTCTGCTGCCGGCTCCTCGTCATTATCTTCTTCGTCGTCTAGCAGTGGGTCAAGTTCCTCTTCGTCATCATCCTCTTCTTCGTCCTCAACATCCTCCTCCGGTAATGGCGGAACGCTCACACTAGACGATTACTTCTATCCGGCCAGCAATGGAGATCCTCTTGCAGCTCCCGTGCGATACGAGTATCCGAACTGGCCACTTGTCGTCGTTTACCAATCGTTGGTCGAAGTAAATCTTTCGGAGGAGCAAAACCACGGAATCACACAGTACGTCCCCGATCTCGCTGAGAACTGGACAGTTTCCCCCGACGGCTTGACCTATACATTCAACATCAGGCACAATGTGACATTTTCTAACGGCGATCCGTTCAACGCCTACGTCTATTGGACTGACATGTACATTTGGTACTACGAGTATAGTAACTCCAGCAACTTCTGGGGCTTTGGGCTGGGAGTGTTCAATATTTCATCGATAGACTTTGGTCAGGCGACAATGCAGATGATCAACCAGACTGGATTTACCAACCCCTCACAGGCAGTTCTCAACATTATGGAAAACTCCTCGTGGCCGATCCATGCTACTGGTCCTTACACACTGGTGTTCCATCTGGATACTCCGTATCCTTTCTTTTTGGGTACGTTTCTGGGGACATATGGAGCAGTCCTGGATGCATGGTATGTCATCCAGCACGGCGGTCCGGGTCCAGCAGGGACTGTGAATACTTGGTTTGATTCCAATCTGTCGCCCGGAACCGGCCCATACGTGCCGACAAAAGTGGTCTTCCAGTCATACATGGAGTTCCAAAAGAATCCAACTTACTGGGGTAACAGCCTAACTCCCGCACAAATTGCAGCAAATCCGGTGTTGGACCCTGGCCACTACGAGACGATCATAGTTCAGTACAGACCTAGCGATACAGATAGGTACGTAGATCTCAGTACTGGTCAATCGCAGATTTCCGCCCTCAAACAGAGCAACTTCCAACTGGCAACAAGGGATCCCAACTTTGGTATCGCAGAGCTAAAGTTTCCGGCAGGGATGACTTTCATGGAAATGAACACCAGGGTGTTCCCGACGAATATCACCCTAGTCAGACAGGCAATCGTCCATGCGATCAACTACTCTGACATTATCCAGAAAGTACTCTTCGGCGATGCGCTCCCGTTCGTAGGGCCTGAAACGCCAAACTACCACCCATACTACGATCCGGGAAACTACACTCCCTACCAGCTTAATGTTTCTCTCGCCGAGAAGGATCTAGCGGCGGCAGGGTTCGCCAATGGTACGGGAATTCCTACACTGAATCTACAAATTGATCCGACCGGGTCCTGGATGCTTCCAACTGCCGAAATTGTCCAAGCGGACTTGGCTCAGATAGGAATTACGGTAAACATTCAGGCCGTCACCGACGCCAACTTTTATCAGTACTACGGCAACTACAAGACGAACGTAAACAATGCCCAGCAGGAACCCAACTTAAAGTTCGACGATCCCACCGGTTACGCGCCAGACTATCTAGCGCCGTCAGACTATTGGATTGGATTTGTAACGAACATGTCCAACTGGGGCGACTATGCGGCATACAATAACGCCACAGTGGATTCGAATGTCGCCTACATGGTTGACCACACAAACGTCTCAAGCATTTTGCAGCACCTTGCCGTCGCTCAAGCACAAATATATCAGGACGCACCCTACGCGTGGCTTAGTCTTTGGCAATTGCCCCTAATCGACGGCTCGTATGTATACAACAAGCAAGTCGTGAGCGGCTTTTACCTGGAGCCGACGCTCGAAGGGTCTAGTACAATACCCTTAATCAATACGATAATCCCCGCTTGATCTGCGGGGAAATCCCTTCTTTTTCTCTTCGCCCTAAATGGGGGGATACTTTGTACCCTAAATTATCGAAAGCTTCTTTTCGCTAAGTATTGAAAATCAAAAAAGGAAAAAATACAAGAGAGGAGTTGCCCTTACATCATGAACGACGTAAAGATTAGTCTAATCGGCGCAGGCAGCGCGAACTTTGCGATGAGTATGGTCAAGGACATTGTTCTGACCGAGGCTCTTGCAGGCTGCACGCTTTCTCTAATGGATATTGATAATGAGCGGCTATCTGGCGTACACGCGATCGCTACGAAATACTCTGAGAAAACGGGTGCGAAGATAGGGGTCGAGAAGACTACCTCGAGAGAGGAGTCGCTTCGGGGAGCTGACTATGTGATTAACACGGTCATGGCGGGAGGGCATGAGGATCAGGAAGTCATGCGTGCAGTAGGTGAGGAGAATGGATACTACCGAGGTCTTGACGCCGCTGAACACAATATGATCTCCGATTACTACACGGTGCAAGGCTACAACCAATTCGAGCTCATCCTGGATATTGCGAGCAGCGTCCGTGACATCGCTCCCGACGCGTGGTTCCTGGATGCCGCAAATCCTGTTTGCGAGGTGACAACTTTGCTAGGCAGAAAGTCTAGACTAAAGAATTTCATTGGATTTTGTCACGGGTGGAAGGGGGTGCTCACGCTGGCAAAGACCCTGAACTTTGACATGGATGAAGTAGATTTCCAGGTCGCAGGCTTTAATCACAACATCTTCCTCAATCGTTTCAAGTATAGAGGCAAGGATGCATATCCGATTGTTGACGAGTGGCTGGAGAAAAACAGTGAAAAGTTTTGGGAGACGTACGTATCTGAATACAACTACCAGATGAGCCGAGCTGCCGGCGACATGTACGGCATTTACGGCGTTTACCCAATTGGTGACACGTGCCGGAGCGGTACATGGAAGTACCATTATGATTTCAAGACAAAGCAGTATTGGTACGGTCCCAATGGCGGTTTTGACTCCGACCCAGGGTTAAGGCACTGGCTCGACATGCTCGCCAATCGAACGAAGACCGTCATGGCATTAATTGATCAGCCCGCAAGTGAAGTGCTGAAGGAGTTCCCGCCAATAAAGACGACAACCACGGAAAACCCGGAGCACATCATCCCGTTCATAGAGGCGAATGTGACAGGAATCAAGCAACGTCTTGTCTTGAACATTATGAATGCTGACATCATCCCAGGGATTCCTGAAAACGTCGCGGTGGAAGTTAACTGCTCCGTGGACGATAAGGGCGTCCACAAAGAAAAGATAGACAAGCTTCCGGACCGCGTCCTAAACAATGTGCTCATTCCCAGATTAACTAGACTGGAGTGGGTGATGGATGCATACTTTTCCGGAAGTCGGGACGCGCTTTTGGAGATAGTGTATAGGGATCCAAGAACGAGGTCTGATGAGCAAGCAATAAAAGTCTTGGACGAGATCCTGTCACTTTCTTTCAACGCTGCGATGAATAAGCACTATCAGTGATGCATCCGAGAAGAGTCCAAGAGAAGAAATTGTCCCGATGATTAAGCCCGAGAATCCGATCGGCAGGCAGATCTGAAGAGAGAGGATCGCCTCTTACTCGTGCCCTAGGAGTCCAAGCGGACTCCGTTGCTCTGTTCGATCTCGACCCAGCCGAGGCAGTTGAACTTTTGCTCTCGCTCCGAGACGCAGCGAAGGGCTTTAAGCAACGAAGCTTAAGTTAATCCGATAGCCTCTCGCGCTTCCTTGATGTCTGCGACTGGTCTGCCAAGGTTCTTGCTAAGGTCGGCAACTCTCCTCACGAGCTCAGAATTTGGTACTAGTGTTCCTTCTGGAAGGAACGGATGATCCTCGGTACCGACCCTCACGTGGCCGCCGACGGATATTGTCAGCGCGAGGAGCTTCATCTGATCTGGATCCATTACGCTTGTCGTGTACATGCTTCCCGCGGGCAAGTAGTGCACCCGATGCAATAGTTCGTCTGGGGTAGGAGGCGACCAACTCCCGCCGCCCCAACCAAAGAACAACGAGAGAAAGTAGGGCTTCTTCACCAGGCCTTTATCCTCAAGGTACTTTAGATTCCACACTGCCCCGTGATGCCAAGTTTCAAACTCCGGTTTTACGCCATATTTGTTACAAACGCGGCAGTACTCCTTGAGTTCTTCTTTCGTGTGGAGCTCGTTAAGCGATACTTGATTTAGCTGTTCATCGTGGTGAGTGAGGATTATCGACATCATGTCCGGCTTTAAGAGAAACTGTTCTAACCTCTTTTCGAGTGGTGTTCCGGAGAGACCAAATTGTAGAATGATATCACACTTGTCCCTTATCCTCTTTGAAATCTCTGCCCAATTTCCCGATGGAGCGTGAAGGTGGGCAATAGTCGCGCCTTCTTGATAGCATTCATGAATACAGTCGGCAATCTCTTCCGGCGAGAGTGGATGATTCTTTGTCTCAGGGTACATCCATGAGGGATTAGCAGTGACAGTGATTATCAGTTTCTCAGCCGGGAGATTCATTCGTCCCCGATATAGTGAGAACTCATTTATGCATTTAATATGGGGAACTGAATTTAGTCCGTGGGACTAAAATCTTCATTTCCTCTAGGTATAGAATTGAAGGGAGGAAGCAATATTTCATTGGAAAACCAGTCAGCAGAAAATGCCCCGAGACCATCTGATGCAGTCATTCGCTTTGCGAGTGAGAGCGATCTCGAAGTCTGTTTTTCGTTCGATTACATTCGGAATTACGAAAATTTGAGGACAAAGGCGCGAAAAATCCTCGGCCAGAAGATCAGCCAACGGGAAATCATTGTTGCAGAAACTGCAAGGAGGATAATCGGATATTTGAGGATGAACGATATTGTCTTCAAACCTTATCTGGGGTACATCGTTCTGGAGGAGAAATATCGCTCTCAGGGCTTGGGGAAAAAGATGTTGGACTTTCTTGAGAATTATCTTGTTGAGGAAGGGCACGATATCCTCTACAGCTCTTCGCAGGCGGATGCGTCCAGATCGCAGAATTGGCATCGTAAGATGGGATTCGAGGAATGCGGATTCATCGCCGGATTCAACGATAGGACCTCCGAAGATGCTCCGGCCGTTGGATTGATAGGGGAAGTTTATTTCCGGAAACGGCTTGGCATTGCGCGGATCAGCTAGATAGTTAACACATCACGAAGCATTCTCCTGTGCAACTATTTTGTGCTCCAAGGATTTCAAAAGCTCTTATACAACGAGCCACTTTCTGCCTATGACGAAATGCAAATCCATTTTGGAAATACAGCTGGCATTGCACGCACTTTAATCGTCGTTGTAGTAATCATAGTTATCATCATTGCCGGGGCGGCAGTCTATTTTGGAATAGCATCGAATAATAATTCAACCACATCCTCGTCTGTCGTTTCCTCTTCGACAACTTCTTCTCAGCCACCCTCCTCTCAGTCCTCAAATAGCATATCCCTAAGCTCGGGCTCGTCGTCTTCTGCTGCTACCACAACAACAAGTGTGCCTTCTAGTCATCCGATTGCAACAAGTAGCGGATCAACATCGTCTTCGACTTCCTCATCAAGTGTGGTATCGTCAAATGGCTCGCTTGTTATAGACGATAATTTGTGGCCGAATCATGGAGCAAATGATTGGGCTTCATTAGTAGGAAGCGCATACCCAGCATGGCCAGAAGCCGCCGCTTACCAGACTCTGGTAGCGGTAAATGTTACTGATGAACAACAAAATGGAAACATCGTCTACCTCCCAGACCTTGCGAACAATTGGACGGTATCTCCAAACGGTGAAACTTACACTTTCAACTTGCGACAAGGTGTTTCATTCTCAAACGGGGACCCTTTCAATGCTTACCAGGCTTGGACCGATTATTACATGCAATATTACTTGACGGCAAATTCCAGCGGCTTCTGGTCTTTCGGATTAAACGTGTTCAATACCTCGAAAATCGACTTCGGTCCAGCCACTATGAGCTTGATGAATCAAAGTTCTCTGGCCTCCCCTTCCAGTAACTTGTTGTCAATAATGTCTAACACGAGCTGGCCGCTTTACGCCACCGGTCCGTATACGCTGGTCTATAACATGACCACGCCATTTCCATTCTTCTTGAGTACATTGGTCGGAGTGAATGGTCCGATGATGGACGCAACTTACATTCTGAAGAACGGAGGTATCGGGACTCCGGGGACGATAAGTACATTCTTCGACACAAACGCGATTCCCGGTACCGGCCCCTATGTTATCACCAAAGTTGTGCCGCAGTCGTATATGACCTTCCAAAAGAATCCGAATTACTGGGGCAAGGATCTGCCCGCTGCGCAGATCGCAGCCAACCCGGTTTTAGATCCGGGACACTACAACACAATCAGGGTGCAGTACGTCCAAGACGACCTCACAAGATACGTCGACCTTACCACTGGGGTAGCTCAAATCTCTTCGATCAAGAGCAGCAATTTCCCACTCATCACCAGGAACCCTGACTATGGTACTGTGAAGATGAAGTATCCTGCGTTAATGACTTTTCTTGCCCTAAATAATCACCAATTCCCCACCAATATCACGATGGTGAGGCAGGCCATCGTGCATGCAATCAATTATTCCGATTTAATTCAAACTGCCGCACTTGGATACGCCCAGCGATTCATGGGGCCGGAAACCACGAACTATGGAAACTTTTACGACCCGGGTAACCTTCCTCCATACTCGTACAACGTGAGCCTCGCTGAACAAGATTTGGTTTCCGCCGGGTATGCGAATGGAAGTGGTTTACCCACTCTCACATTCTACGTCGACAACCAAGGTGCATCTTGGCAAGTCCCCGGGGCGGAAGTTATTCAGTCCAACCTAGCTTCGATAGGAATACAGGTGAACATCCAAGTCATGACGGACGGCCAGTTCTTCGCGCCGGCGGGGAACTTTCAGACTAACTTGCAAAATTCAGCTCAGTTTGGTAATTTGAGGTTCGACGACCCGAGCGGCTACGCGCCGGACTATCTCGGGCCGACTGACTATTGGGTGGGCTTCGTCACGAACATGTCGGGTTGGGGAAACTTTGGAAACTACAACAACCCAGTTGTGGATCAGGCTGTGTCGTTCATGATACAAAACACCAATTACACGCAAATCGTTCAAAAGCTGGCGGTTGCCGAACAGCAAATCTACAACGATGCACCGTATGCGTGGCTCTTCGAGTGCCAGCTGCCGCTGATTGATGGGTCGCCGTCTTACAACACGCACGTCGTGGGCGGGTTTTACCTGGACTTCAATCTCATCGGCGCCAGCGATATTCCACTTTTGAATACAGTCTATCCTGCGTCGTCCTAACAGTTTAGGAGTTCACGACAATCAAAAGTCCTGGATCTAAGAACGAATATCTTGAACGAATCAGCAGGTCGTCTAGACGCTATGTGATTTCGTCCAGTCGAACTTCTCGATGTTCATTTGCGGCTTTGTAGACCGCCCATGCAAACCTAATCTCTTTCTTTCCGTCCTCGCCCGTAAACTTGGGCTCTCTCTTCTCCACAATGGCATCAACAAAATCGTGAACCGAGTAACGAAAACCCAAACCGTAGTCAGACTCTAGATTTTCAAATCGGGTTTCCCTCCCTTCCTTATACATGATCAAGGGAGCAAGTCCAAGCATCTTTCCACTCACCCTCGTGATCCAGATAAAGCCCTTCGTACCGACAACTTCGAAGACCTCGTGAAATGGATAGTAATCAGTCAACATGGGAATTTCCGAGTTTGGGCTAGAATAGGTTAGCATGCCGAATTTATCGTATCCCACGTGCGACCATGCCACTACGCCTGGCCTTTCGTCATGATGATTCATATTCTGAAACATTGCGGTGACTGAGTGGATATCTGCCCCCATCAGCAATCTTGCAGTCGCAGCATTGTGAACTATAGCATCATAGATGAAGCCTCCGTTTGTTTTCTTGTTTTGCCGCCAATCCCCGGGATCGTCAGGTTCTATCCACTCAACAGGGCCGCCCTTTCCCCCGGTAGCCGACATTCGGAGGTTAGTGGGGGTCCCAATTTCCCCATCTCTAATCAGACGTGCAGCATGTACGATTGGGGGATAATTCACGTAATTTTCTCCGACCGAAAGAACTACATTGTTATCCTTGGCAGTATCGATCATCAAGTCTGCTTCAGTCAATGACATCGCAATTGGTTTCATCACTGCCACATTTTTTCCAGCCTTTGCAGCTTCAACGACGACTTTTGCATGAAGCGAATGTGGAAGAAGTACATCTACCGCGTTGATCTCGTCGTCCTGGAGAAGTTTTCTGAAATCGGTGTATACTTTTGTTATGCCCCAGCGTTTCGCTTTCTCTTTAGCTCTAGATTCGTCCAGATCACAGACTGCCACGACTTGAGAATTGGGGTGAGTCATGTATCCTCTCGCACGCACATCGGAGATTATTCCAGCTCCGATGATTCCAGCTCTGACCTGTCTCTCTCCACTTTTACTACCCAGGACTCGTTTCTACCTCTGAAGTCAGAAATCCGATTATACGCGGGTGATTTGTGTCTTTTTCTGCAAAAGGCCAAGGGCACTATCGCAGTCTAATAGGCTCGTAAACTTGGCAATTTTCCGAACTGACTGTGGTTTCTTGCCAAAAATAACATTCAAATTGTTTGAAACTTGATCTCACTCTGCAAGGAAAGAAGAGATCTTGTCAATGCAGGGAACGCAACACGAAAACAAGACAACAATGAGAGCTGCCATATTAAGAGAATTACAAAAGCCCGTTTATCTTTCAGACGTACCAGTTCCAGGCATAGGTAGGGATGAAGTTCTGGTTGAAATGAAAGCTTGTGGTATCTGTGCAACCGACCTTCATATAATGGATGGGATGGGATACAAGCCGCAACTTCCTCATATTCTAGGTCATGAACCCTCTGGTGTTGTTTCCAGAATAGGCGAAGACGTAAAACGAGTAAAGCCAGGAGATCGCGTAATTCCTAACATCTTCTTTACTTGCGGTGAGTGCTACTACTGCCGTACAAACCGTGAAACTCTCTGCCAGAATTTTAAGGGTCTGGGCGTGGGAACAAACGGTGGATATGCGGAGTACTTCAAGGCTCAAGCGCGAAATCTGTTCAAGCTTCCCGACAATATAGGTTTCGAAGAAGGATCGGTTATCGCCGATGCTGTTGTGACCGCAGTCCATGCTGTACGTCGTCGTGCTCAAGTGAAATCCGATGACCTAGTCCTCATCAATGGGATAGGTGGAGTCGGACAGAGCGTAATACAAGTTTCGAGGAAGACGGGAGCTAAAACGGTCGCGCTGGGGAGAAATCAGCCACGGCTCGATGTGGCAAAGAGACTTGGCGCTGATTACGTCGTTAATTCAAGGGAACGTGATGTAATTGATTTTGTGAAAGATCTAACTTCAGGTTCTGGTGTCGACATCGTGATTGATAACGTTGGAACAAGAGAATCCGTTGCACAGGGGATTTCCTTGGTCAGACCTGGAGGACGAGTAGTGATGGTTGGAGAGACTGATGAGACCATTCCTATTTCCACGTTTCAACTTTGCACCAAAGAGTATGAAATTATCGGATCGCGTTCGGGTGGTCGTCAAGATACTGTTGAAGCTATCGAACTCGTAGAAGAAGGAACTGTGACCCCGTTCATAAGTGACAAATTTCCGCTGGAACGAATAAATGAGGCGTTTGAGCGTGTAAAGTCGGGAAATGTCCTCGGGCGCGCGGTCGTCCTGGGAAACAATCATAGCCAAAAATCGCCCTAATTTTCGTTCATTGTTTCATTACCATGGGGGATGTTATTTCCTCTCCACCTAGGATGGACCTAAAAGTAATAGATTCGTCCAGCAACGTGTGTAACTGTTTTCTTTTCCCTATCAGGAATTCTCTTGCAGCCGCACTCTTCGCTTTGGCGATAAGGTTGTCGATTCTTACCAGAGCAATCCTTACAATTAGGATCGAGTCGCTCACGAGTCTCTCCTCCTCGTAACTCATGGGATCAATTGGTGAATGATTTGAAACTCTTGACGGAAAATCGTCATCGAAAACTTCGGAGGATTGGTCTTGCAGCGAGATTTCCGGATCCTTCATCCATGAGAGTCTTTTTGCCTCCGTCAAACTGACCTTTTTTGCGGAAAGCAGCTCCTTGATCTCGTCCGGCAAAGCTAGCAATCGCAGTCTGTGGGATACGAATTCCTGGCTCTTGCCGATTTTCTTTGCGAGCTCGGTCTGACTACCCCAGCCGAATTTGTCGCAATAATTTTTGAAAGCGAGTGCTTCCTCAAGCGGTTCTAGTGTCTCCCTCTGCAAGTTTTCAATCAACGAGAACTCGAAAGACTGTTTGTCATCAAGCTCTGCGACTATACAGCCGATTTTCTTGAATCTTAGTCTTTTGCAAGCCTCGAACCTCCGGTGGCCTGCAACTAGTTCGAATTTGCCACGATGCGGACGTACGATTAACGGTTCCAATAACCCGTTAGCTCGTATCGAGTCCATGAGCTCATCTAGATTGTTAGGCGACTTGCGAATTGTCTGCGACGAGGGAACTATGAGTCCAACTTTCAATTCGTCGTAGATTCCAATTCTGTTCAGGTAATCGTTGATCTTTGTCGTCATGAATTCTGTATCTTTCTTTCCCTGAGAGAGGAGGGTCAAAGATATATTAGAACGTGTGCGTGTTGTACTGCAAACACACATGCCGGTAGACGCAGACGTGGATCCTATCCAAGCGCTCATTGAGATGGGACTCACCGACGCAGAAGCAAAGGTCTATTGCGCTACCGTAGAACTCGGCAGCGCGACTGCGAAAGAGATTTGCAATGCAGCACAGATGGAACGCGCGTACACTTATCACGTATTGCGGCGTCTAGAAGAAGTTGGAATAGTGGAAACTACACTCACTTCCCCTATTCGTTTCAGTTCACTCGACCCGGCCGAGGCCGTTGAACTTTTGCTCTCGCTCCAATCAACCAAACTGGATCGAATGAAGCAACAGAGGCAAATGATAATTCAAAACATCGGACTTCACAAAGGTGGAAGGGGTCAACAAAGCGAAATCTTCTCAATAGTAACGGGGAGGAATAATAACCGACTTAGGGCAATTAATACGATCCGTGTCTGCCAGTCTGAGATTTCCATGCTCCAATCACCTCGCGGGTTGGCGCGCCTCTGGAGATCCACGGATTTTCTCGATATCGTCCGAGAAAAGAAGAGGGAAGGAGTGAAAGTTCGGATGATAACGGAGATCGTCCCCGCAAATGTTGATGCAGTAAAGGAATTCAGTTCTATCTGCGACCTTAAGCACACGCGAAACCAGGTAGCAAACGCAACTGTTTACGACAAGAGCACCTGTTCGATTGTACTTCGCATTGGTGAAGATCTCAAATCTGATTCCAGAGAACATACTTCGCTCTGGACCAACTCAAAGTCCTTTGTCGATACCATGAGCAACTTTTTCGACTCTATATGGTCAATAGCTCAACCCTGTCCCACGCGGGGCGATCCCCTGTCAGCCTCAAGCACGCGCTAGGAAGACTCACAAATTTAGGGCGTATTGTCCGACCCATTCGCAAGAAAAGAAGGGTTCATTGTAACCCCCCCTCAACACTAGGATGTTAGGATTGAGACTGAAATCTCCTACTCTCCTACGAGAAATCTTTTCGCAATCTCCTCATACAAAGCGGCTGCCCGAAAAACTTGCGCGAGCTTGACCTTCTCCGTTGAAGTGTGCGCTTCCTGAACTGTTCCAGGACCTAGAATAACCGATGGGATGCCACCCACGGCAGACAGGTAACCCGCGTCGCACCAATAAGGCAGCCCTATTATACGCGGTGAAGAGCCATTTACTTTATGGAAGGCACCCTTGATCGCTTCAACAATTTTTTCATCTTCTTTGGTCTCCATCGGCATTCTCTCAAAAACCTGCTTTACCTTGAAACTGAACTTCTTTTGCGATTCTTCCTTCTCTCCGTTCTTGATTTCTTCCAGAAGAGCCTCTATTTCATGAACGACCCAATCTGAGGATTCACCCGGTATGGTTCTGCCTTCAAGTTGTAGCTTGCAAAAATCAGGCACGATGTTCCAGCTTACTCCTCCGCGGATGGTAGAAGGATGAATCCGTGGATAACCCACAAGAGGATGAACCCTTTTTCGAAGTTTCTCCTGAAGTTTGCTCTTCATGGCAAGCACGAGTTTCGACATTTTTTCCACCGCGTCCGCTCCCAGCTCTGGGACCGAACCATGCACTGGATTCCCATTAATTTCCACTTCGACGTGGGTAAACCCCTTCAATGCTAGTCCCAAATCTAGGTTAGTGGGTTCCCCGACGATTGCGGCATCTGCTCGATACTTCGTCACGAGGCTCTCGATCCCTGGGCTATGCAACTCCTCTCCGACAACGAATGTTAGGATTAAGTCGCCGTCAATCTCTTCGTCCGATTGAAGGAGTGAACTTGCCGCGGCTATCACTGAAGCGATTCCTCCTTTCATATCGGATGCCCCGCGACCGTAAAGGAATCCCGCCCTAATTTCTGGCTTGAAAGGATCAATCGACATTTCGTCGGCGGGCACGGTGTCGACATGTCCGTTCAACATCAGCGAACGTGTCGAACTCGTCCGACGGTGGCTGCGCAGTCTCAAGCTTGATATCACATTCTGCCTGTTTAAGCCAAAGTCGGAGGACTCTTTCACCTTCTGTAGCTCTGGATGCATTCCAAGCTTCTCCAGCTCTTCAGCCAAAAAACCAGAAATCTGGGACTCCCCCTTCGATTTCGTGTCCTCCTCCGGGTTGACCGAAGGAATTGAAACCAGACTTTTTAGCAGTCCCTCGATGAAGGACTTTTCTTTTCCCTTGAGAGGTGTGGGCGTACCTTTTTCTAATGTCATTTAGAATGACTACGTTTTGGAAACGGTTCCATTAATTATGGGTTTGGCAGCTATCAAGCGCCTGCGCTGCTAGACAATGTGGAAGCGATATGCGCATTGGACAAGTTTTACACTTCAAGGTCTGCCTCTCCAGACGAGAAGAGTTATGGCATTCCTCGGTTCTGTCGACCCCCTCGATGATAATCGAGCATTCGGCCAATCTGGTAAAAAGTAACAGGAAAGACGAGAGTAAGAAAAGAAGGAAAAAACAACGCCTGTGGAGACACATTGCATCGAAGGCTCCAACAAGCACTTCATGCGAGATCCCAATTCTCGTAACCTTGCTTGAAAAGGGATCAGGGTTTAGACTATCTGCGAAGAAAGTAATTGAGGAACTCACAACAACCTCAAGACAAAGATGGTTCCCTGAGCTCAGCGAGGAGGATCTACAAGCCAGGCATTCTAGTTCAAAGAGAAAGATTGTCGAAATCGCGATTCGATTTGCAAGGAAAAATCTGGAGCTAAGAGAAGAACTCTATCCGCCATCGGATAAGCATCCCGCTGGTGTATGGGAGGTTGCGATGCATCGTGAGTTGAACTCTTGGCACTAGCGGAATTAGTGGTGGACGAGCTTGTCGTTGTCTGAGCCGAAATCATAGTATCGTCTAACATAGTTGAAGTACTCGGACCAGAGTCAAGAAAGTATACCCGACTCCCGCAATAAGCAAGATAACAACTATTACCGCAATAAGAAACTGGCGCGATCGCAAGTCTTTCTTTCTTGCCCGGATGCCTTCCGGATCCCAAACTAATTCTAAATTTCATGTTTCACAAATAGGAACTTTGAATGTGATTTAAGACTTGAAGTAATTCATCGAATGTTAAGAGCATAGGTCCATATTCTTCGTTTTTCAATGATCTGCGCCATCGAAATTTTTTTGATAATGATTTGTGAAAAACATTCCAGGGAGCTAGGGGGAGGGATGCCATGCTCCCCAGAATAGCACGTGGTGTTCAGATACACGATACAGTGGAGATCCTAGATTATCAGACGGGGCGGCCCGAATTTTTGACCACTTTTCGCGAAGTCTCGAACACCTATCGTTTTGGCATCGAATGCCACCCGCGTTCCGCTCGTGGATCACTCGAAACCCTTTCAAGGTGCGGTCTGTCTCCCCTCGTCCCTGTCTCGTAGACGCCTCGTGACCCCCTCGATAAGCTATCGTAAAGAAATCCGAGATTTCTTTTTCTATTTTACAATCGAACGCCCTAACTCTTTCAAATGGCTTGAAAATATATTAACTCCAACCAATTAAAGCTGTCTTGAGAGAAACTCATTGCAGCGCACTTTAAAGCAAGAAGAGAAATTGAAGATTCCGCACGCTCTAAAAATTAGGATTCTTAAAATACAAGTGGAGGAGGACACCGATTGGATTTCTGCGTGCGAAATCGCAGCCACCATGCTCGATCCGGAGAATGAGAAACGAAGAATCGCAAACGAGGCCCGGCGCCTCATGAATTCAGAAATGATGAAACAACTAAATTTCGCGAGGGCCACGGTTGAGAAGAAAGCCTACGAGCATGCCCTGAAAACGCTCCGCGTAACTGTGCTAGAAGAAATCCGTGAAAACGAGGATAACTTCCGAATTCCTTGTGCTAAATGTGGCAAGACAATATATGTTAGCAGTCTACATGCTAGGTGGAAAGAAGTAAGACCCGTATTATACAATGCCTTCAATAACTGGGTGCACTCTGAATGCTCTCCTTGATAGCCGGAATCTCCCCATAAAATCGTCGTTTGTCTAGAAATTGGTCTGGAATCAAACTATTCCCTGGTGTTGAGACGAAAGACTTCTATTGAAATCCGGAAAATCAGAACAAAGACGAATGCCACAATCTAGGAGCTCTGTGGAGTATTGCTCAAATACTTCACCACTCTCTCCGTGCACTTTTCACACAATTCCAGTTTCCTGTTGGGATTGCCGTCCTTAATTTCAGCCTCACAACCGTCGCACTTGCGCGTTTTTGTCAAAGTCGGCTGAGGTGGGCTGGAAATTAGACTCTTGATTTTTCCCACACTCAAGCCAGAAGTTTTGTCAACAAAACTGAACCACCTTCGGTATTCGCGAGGAAATTTCTCTTTTGAGGGCATGCAAGACGATAGAACAAGAGCTGCCTGGAAAGAGTGCTCTCCGTTTCTCACCTTGTCCGCTAAAATTGGATTCCTGTAGATTCGCAGAAGGTTAGAAACAACTGACTTGTTAAGGTGAAGCTCCACGCATACCTGGTCTTGCGTTAAGTTGAACTTCTCCATAGCCGTCGCAATAAAGGCCGCTCTGTCCATCGCATTGACTCCCTCCCGTTGGAAGTTTTCCTGGTCCGTCATCTTCCAAGCTTCCATATCTGACATCTCCCAGATCTGTGCTTGGATCTTTTCCAAACCCGCCTCTTCTGCCGCTTTCTTTCTCCGACCTCCACAAACGAGCACGTAGGTATCGGCATCGATTACCCTGACAACGATGGGCTCGATCAGTCCTTCCTTTACACTTGCGACAAAGTGAGGATCCACGTAAGTTTCGGTTCTAGCGGACCATTCTGGATCCTGAATCTCAGAAAGTTCAATTTCGCTGCTCCTGATGAGCCTCATTCTGTTCTAACGTTCATGAAAAACAATGTATTATCAGTTCCTGCGAAAATCATTTCGATCAGCTAGTGTTCATTTAGGCGTTC